>Ga0082212_10001291_pt1 | contig 36983 bp, 24 predicted proteins | sample TergutNt197P3_FD_71548 | JGI IMG/M metagenome (GOLD analysis project Ga0082212, IMG submission 71548) | Neocapritermes taracua P3 segment gut microbial communities from Petit-Saut dam, French Guiana - Nt197 P3 | ecosystem: Host-associated > Arthropoda: Insects > Digestive system > Gut ...
GATGACGGCGTGGCGGAGCTTGCCGAGGGTACGGAAGAGCTGAAGGACGGCGTAGCCGAGCTGGCTGACGGTACAGAGGAGCTAAGAGACGGCGTAGCCGAATTGGTAGACGGCGTGGCGGAAATGGCCGAGGGCATGGACGAGATGCTTGAAGGCGTGGAGGAGCTGGCGGATGGTGTAGAAGAATTCGACGACGGCGTAGCCGAGCTCTACGACGGGATAGACGAGCTGTACGACGGCGCGAAGAAGCTGGCGGATGGTATGTTTGAGCTCGCCGGCGGCTTCGGCGGCATCGTCAGGGGCGGGAAAGAGATAGGCGCGGGGCTGGCGGACTACGCTGAGGGGTCTGGGCTAATCGCGGTTGGCGGCGGTGAGATTTATGCAGGTTTTGATTTAATTTTTAACGCGCTCCTCGATATGGTCAGCGATACGATCAACGCGCAAATCGCGACTATAGTAAGCCTACCTATACTGCCAATCACACTCTCAAGAGACGATTATGCAGTTGTATTGGATTCTTTAATTGCCAACGCAGGCTCGATGCTAGGGGCTGAGGCTAGTCAAAATCTTTATATGATGAACGTTATGCTGAGCCATTACGATGTTCTTTTGTCCGGGCTTCGCGACTATACAGGCGGCGTGAGTTATCTCTCTGGTAAAGCCGGAGATATGTCCGACGGCATGTCCGCCTTCGTCAAAGGGCTCAACCAGTACCAGTACGGGCTGGACGAGTATATGGCGGGCGTGGAGGAGTACCGCGACGGCGTGGGCAAGCTGGCGGATGGCGCCAATGAGCTCAGGGACGGCTCCCGGGAGCTTCTGGATGGCGTGATCGAGCTGCGGGACGGCGTCGTAGAGTTCCGGGACGGAGTCGTGGAGCTGCACGATGGCGTCATCGAGCTGTACGACGGAATCGTGGAGCTGCACGACGGGGTCGTGGAGCTGCGAGACGGCGTCATCGAACTCCACGACGGGGTCATCGAGCTTAAGGACGGTACAGAGGAGCTCAGCGACGGCGCCGTCGAGCTACGGGACGGCGTGAGGGAGCTGCTGGACGGTGTGGCCGAGCTTTACGACGGCGTGGACGAACTCAAGGACGGCACCGGGGAGATACGGGACAATACGGAGACCCTGGACGCGGACATCGTGGACGGCATCAGGGATACCGTGGACGAGATGATGGGCGGCGAGGGCCCGGTGAAGTCCTTTGTCTCAGCCAGAAATGGCGAGGTAAAGGCGGTGCAGTTCCTCATGCAAACGGAGGGGATATCCCGCCCCGAAGCCCCAAAGCCCCCCGCCCCGGAGGTTGTGAAGACTACATTCTGGCAGCGCTTCATCGCGTTGTTTGGGTTTTGATAAATATCGAATAAGGAAGGTCGCAGCCATGAGTCTAAAATCGATCAGGAAAGAAGTATTGTCACAGCTCCCCGACGAAGAGGCCGCCTGCGGCGAGATCCTGTTCAACAACGGCGACTGCCAGATACTGTCCCAATCGGCTGTATCCATTGATTTTCTGCTCGCTGCCGCAGATACGCCCCTTAATACTACTGCTGGTGATGAGTACGAAGAGTATTCGCTTTTCATCAACCGGGATGAGGACGGGATTTACGGCTTCACCCCCGCGCTGAATCAAATCCCTGTGGAATGGGACCGCTACGCCTATGCCTGTTTGCTGAAATATGAGCAGGAGTTGAGCTCATTAGACCCCAAAGACAGACGCGAACACAAAATGTACACCCGCCTGGGTATGATCCGGCGCGTGCTGGGTGAACGCAGGCAGAAAGCCGATAAGGCGTCATACCGCATCCGGTGGGCTGACAATATATACGGCGACCATACCCTGACCAACGAGCAGGGCGTTCACTACAAAATATTTCTACGCGACTTCGAGAAGGAGACCGGGTACAGCGACAGCTGGGATTCCAAGCTCAACAAGCTCGGGACTACAAAGCATATCATGTTTGCCTTCAACGAGCTTAAGAAAAACAAACGATTGTATAACCGGCTGGATAAAACTTTCCCATTCATCGAAGTGTTCTGCGACCCGTCGAACGAGTATAGGATCACCTGGTTCTATCCCCACAGATTACCGGCGGGCGAGCAGCGGCTCATCTCGCGCTATTTCCAAAAGCGGCATTTCATCGAAAATACGGACTCTGAGATCAAGGCTTTTCTGGGTTTCATCGAGAAGGCTGAGAAGTCTGAAGCCATTTGCATCCGTCCCGAGGTCAGGGAAAAGGTGGAGCGCGCTTTCGAGTCGTCCATGCTCAAGGAGCTGGAGCAGACCCATAAGCCTGATTATTCCCTCATCAAAGCGGAATTGTTCCCTTACCAAAAAGGTGGCGTGGAATTCGTCCTGTTTAAGAAAGTCGCCGTCATCGCCGACGAGATGGGCTTGGGCAAAACGGTACAAGCCGCAGCGACTGCGGTGTTTAAAAAACAGATCTTCGATTTCCGGAAGGCCCTTGTGGTATGCCCCGCGACACTGAAGTCCCAGTGGAAAAAGGAGATCGAGCATTTCACCGGCGAGAAAGCGCTTATCGTGAGCGGAACGCCAAAAGAGAGGGCGGCCCAGTATCTTGACGAAGAGCATTATTTCTTTATCGTCAACTATGAAACGATACTGCGCGACAGTATGGCTATCAATCAAGCCGGGATCGACTTCCTCATCCTGGACGAAGCCCAGAGGATCAAGAATTTCGAAACGAAGACCTCCTCCGCCATTAAACGGCTGCTTCCTAAACATACGCTGGTCATCACCGGTACCCCCATCGAAAACAAGCTGATCGACTTATTCTCAGTCATCAGCGTACTCGACCCGTATTTCCTCGGGCCTCTTTGGGAATTCTCCTATCAGCATTGCCTTTTTGACCCGGAGAAGATCAATAAAATCAACGGGTATTACAACCTTCAGTCCCTTCACGGGAAGCTCGCGGATATGCTTATCCGCCGGGAAAAGAGGAATGTGCTCGATCAGCTTCCCAATGTGCAGCAATTCGACATCCCTATCGCTTTAGCGCCCAAGCAGGCCGAGTATCACGCTTCCTACGCCGCCGGGATCGCCGCCATCATCCGCAAAAAGTTCCTGACCGCTTACGATATGCAAAAGCTTCAGCTGCTGCTTGCCAGTATGCGTATGGTTTGCGACTCGACTTATCTCATCGACGAGGAAACGAACGTGTCGCCTAAGCTGGAGGAATTAGAACACATCCTGATCGAGGAATTTGACCTGAGAAACCGCGACCGGAAAGTAATCATTTTTTCCGAATGGATCAAGGTGCACAAGTTAATCGGGGAACTTCTCAGGCAGAACGATATCGGCTTTGTGGAGCTGAACGGCAAAGTGCCGGTGAAGCTTAGGGGCGAGCTGATCAAAAAATTCGAGAGCAGCATAGAGGCAAAGGTGTTTCTGTCCACGGAAGCCGGGGGCGCGGGCTTAAATCTGCAGGTCGCGGACACGCTGATCAATTTCGAGCTTCCCTGGAACCCCGCCAAAAAGAACCAACGCATCGGGCGTATCGACCGGCTGGGGCAGAGGAGCAAAAACCTCACCATCTATAATTTGATTACCCGGGATTCCATCGAGCAGCAGATAGCCGCCGGCCTGCTGGTGAAGCAGAACCTCTTCGAAGGCGTGCTGGACAGCGGCAGCACGACGGATTATGTTGATTTCTCGTCCAAAGGGCGTTCCCAATTCATCGACCAATTGGAGGCTTTCATCAGTAAGCCTGTGGTAGAAACGTTCGATGATGACTTATATTATGCCCTGGATGAGGATCTGCTTGAGGACACAGCCGAAGAAACCGCCGGACGCGATGAAGGCTTTGTGGAAGAATATGATGAAATCCTGGATGAGGATTACGACCTGGTAAACTATATGGAAGACGTTTCGGATGAGTCGCTACCGGCGCAACAAGAGACAGTGCCGGGCGAGAGCGCGGATGAAGGAATACCGGAAGCCGCGAAAGACGCTTCAGATGGGCGGCAAACGGTACAAAGCGATAGCGAATCGAAGACCGCCGAGCTGGAGCAGGTGATGGCCAGCGGTATGCAGTTTCTGTCCGGGCTGTTTAAGATGTCCACGGGCAAGGACTTGGGCATGGATAACCAGCAAATCAAGATAAACAGGGAAACCGGCGAGGTCACCATGACATTCAAGTTGCCGATTTAGTTCATTAGAATCGGAAATAGAGAAAGGGGTTGTAGCTGGAATCCACCAGATACGCCACGGACGTCAGCAAGCCCGCCAGCATCAAGGCGGGCTTTATCCATGCCGCGGGCGCCGGCCACCGCCCGGTAAGCCAATCATATGCTTTCGCCGCCAGGGGCGTCGCTCCCACGGCGGCGGCGAGGAGCACGAAGCCCCAGGAGCTGAGCAGGTAAAGTATCCTGTCGTTAACGAAACCGCCGTCGGCCCGGCCCGCCATCACCCGGATGAAGGCGCCCAGGCAACCCATGTCCTCAAATACGAATAGCGCCCAGCCGGCTAAAACGATGACCAGCGTATAGCAGTGCCGCAGCCACTTCGGCGCTTTATCCAGGAGCCCGCCCCAGAGGAACTTTTCCGCGACGAGGAAGGCGAAGTAGTATAACCCCCAGAGTATAAAGTTCCAGTTCGCCCCGTGCCAGAAGCCGGTAGCCGCCCACACGACGAGAAGATTGAGCACCGTCCTTGTATCCCCCTTGCGGCTGCCCCCCAAAGGAAAGTACAGATACTCGCGAAACCAGGTGCTGAGGCTGATGTGCCAACGGCGCCAAAACTCGGTGATGCTCCGACTGATATAGGGGTAAAGGAAGTTCCGCTCAAAGCGGAAGCCCAGCATGCGGCCCAGCCCCACAGCCATATCGGAGTAGCCGGAGAAGTCAAAGTACAGCTGCAGGCCGAAGGCAATGATACCGGCCCATGCCGCCAGCACCGTCATCTCGCCTGGGGCCATGGCTTTGATATGATCCCAAAAGAGTCCGATATTGTTGGCTAGCAGTACTTTCTTTGCTAAACCCACCGTGAAGAGGCCCGCTCCCTGGCCGAAGAGATCCAGGCTCTCGCGGCGATGGTCAAGCTGCTCCGCGATGGTATTGTAACGCACGATGGGGCCGGCGATGAGCTGGGGAAACAACGCCACATAGGCGCCGAAGCTCAGGATATTTCGCTGCACCGGGGCGTCCCCCCGGTACACGTCGAATGTGTAGGACATGGTCTGAAATGTATAGAAAGAGATACCCAGGGGCAGGAAAAGCTTCAAGCTGCCCAGGCTCAGCCCCGCGAAGTGGTTGAGGTTAGCTACGATGAAGTTGCCGTATTTGAAGAAGCCGAGGATACCGATATTCACGATGACGTCCAGTATCAGGATCCACTTGGCTATCCGCCTGTCTTGCCCCCAGCGGCCCAGCAGCAAGCCGCTGAGCCAGCCGAAGGCGATGGTGAAGAGCATGAGCAGTACATAAACCGGCTCGCCCCAGGCATAGAAAATCAGGCTGGCGAAGAACAAAAAGGCGTTCCGCCAGCTTCTGGGCAGGATGAAGTATACAGCCAGCACGGCGGGCAGATAAGCAAAGATAAACAACAAGCTGGAGAAAACCAAGTATGCAACAACCCCCGATGTCGGTAATATCTGAAATTACTTAGTATGCTAAGCCAGCGGATTTATCTGTCAAGGTGGCATTGCGTCATAGTTGCCAAGACACATATTTGGCAATCAGACATAGCAATGAAAAACGCAAGGACGCGTTTTTAGGCGGAGGTCGCCACGGACGGCGACTCGACGCCGACATTGCGGAGTAATTCTTGGCTGCCGGGTGTTTTTCAGAAGTAGATAGCAGCCACCGGACAGATAGATCTGATGGCTAGAACAGCCCCAGGCTCTTGGTGATAAATGTTATCCAGAAGATCGTAAATATGGAGAACACTGAGGTGTAGACCACGATCTGGCTCGCCAGCTCGCCGTCCCCCCCCATCTGATGGGCCATACTGTACGAAGACACCGCCACCGGAGCCGCGTATAAGGTGAGCAGGCAGACAAAGGCCTCCCCCCGGAAGCCGAAGAATGCGGCGGCTATGGTCAGCCACACCGCCGGCATGATCAGCAGCTTGCCGCTGATGGCGATGAGCAGCTGCTTCAGGCAGCGTTTGGCGCCGCTGAAGCGGAAGCAGCCCCCCATGGCCGCGAGAGCCATAGGCGTCGCCGCGCGCCCCATGGTACTGGTAGTCGTGGCGATCAAAGGCGGCAGCGGGATACGTGCAAACAGGACGACAAGCCCGATGGCGGATATGACGATAAAGGGGTTCGTCGCCAGGTTCCGCAGTATCCTCAGCCAATCGATTTTACCGCCCCGGAATATTTCCAGGGAAATAATCGCCAGTACATTAAAGAGCGGGATCAGGATGACCATCATGAAAGCCGAGTACCCCTGCTCCGCCGGCCCCAGTATCGTTTTGGTCATTACCATGCCAAAAATGATGAAATTGCTGCGAAATATCCCCTGCACCATGACGCCCCGCCGGTTATTTTCCTTCTCTATCCGGGGAACCAGGATGTACAACAGCGCGATGGTGATCAGGATGCTGACGATAGCGAAGGATATCAGCCTGTAGTCCACCCCAAGCTCCAGATCCACGGCGCGGATATTTTCGAAAAGCAGGATGGGTAGAAATATGGTGAAAACCACGCGGTTCAGGACGGTGGCGTTGCTTTCATCCCAAAGCTTCATCTTCGTGGCGGCATAACCCACCATCATATATACCATGAGGGGGAACACGACTTCGAAGGATAAATATAGATTTTGCAGATTTAGATTCGCCATTTTACCCGCCTGTCGTATGTGTCCAAGCCGGAGTGGTCATAACCCGTCGCGGCAGTCGATAATGCCCGCTTCCGTGATGATAAAGTCCACCTTCTCATCATGGGCCTCCGCCGGCAGCTTCTTCCGAAGCATAACCCTCCGGCATACCGCGGCCTTGACAAAGGCGCCGTCCCGCAGGAAACGGTCGTAGTAGCCGCCGCCCCTGCCCAGGCGATAGCCGGCGGTATCGCAAGCTATGCAGGGTACCAGGGCGAAGTCCACGTCCCGGAGCGGCAGCACGGGCGTACCTGCCTCCGGCTCCCAGAGGCCCAGGGGCGGGACCAGCCTCAGCTCGTCGAGGCTATGTATCAGGCAGGCGTCCATGCGCCCCGCAGGCAAGCAGCGGGGTACGGCTACCTGCTTCCCTTGCGCCAGGGCTTCCCGTATCAGGGGCCGCGTATCCGCTTCCCAGCCTGTGCCTACAAAGACAAATAATCGGAGGGCCTGCCGGTACGGAAGCATATCCACCGCCAAACGGAGGATTTCTTTATCCCCCTCCAGCCGCTCAACTGCCGACAGGGCGTTGTGCGCGGCCAGGAGCTCTTTGCGCAGCAGCTTCTTTTCCGCCGCTTGCCTGTTTTCGCTTTCGCCGCTCATCTTTGCCTCATTCATCCGGTTGCGCTCCCGTTTCATCCGGCGCAGCTGCCGATCCATCCGGCTGCGCTCCCGCTTCGTTCCACTTAGCGGCCGTTCCATTCTGTACGGTTGGCGATACGTTCCTCTCAGCAGTCGTTTCATCCGGCGCGTCGGACGAGCCGTTCTGCTTCAATATGGAGTTGAGGAACAGCTTTGTCCTCTCCTTCTGCGGCTTGCTGAAGATGTCCTCCGGCGTCCCTTCTTCCTCGATCCTGCCCTGGTCCATAAAGATGACCCGGCTCGCCGCTTCTTTGGCAAAGCCCATCTCATGGGTCACCACGATCATGGTCATCCGCTCCCGGGCCAGCTGCCTTATCACCTGGAGGACCTCGCCGGTGAGCTCCGGATCCAGGGAAGACGTGGGCTCGTCAAAGAGCAGCAGCTCGGGCTCCATCATCAGGGCCCGGGCGATAGCCACCCGCTGCTGCTCGCCGCCGGAGAGCAGAGAAGGGTAAGCGCCTTCCTTATGGGACAGGCCCACTTTCCGCAGCAGCCGGTCTGCCCGCTCCCTCAGCGCTTCTTTGCTTTCTTTCTTCACCAGCCTGGGAGCCAGCATAAGATTGTCCCGGACACTCAGGTTAGGGAACAGATTGAACTGCTGGAAAACCATTCCCATCTTTTCCGTGATCTCCCGGGCCTGCCTTTTCCCGCGGTACACGCCGTCTTCCACGAGGGGGACGCCGTCCATGTAGATCGAGCCGCCGTCCGCTTTCTCCAGATCGATGAGGCAGCGCAGCAGGGTACTCTTGCCGGAGCCGGAGGAGCCGATCACGGCGACGACCTCGCCCTGCTCTACACAAATCGAGATATCCTGGAGCACTTCCTGCTTGTCGAATGACTTCTTCAGTTTGATCGCTTCGATGACCGGCATGCTTGTCCCTCATTTTTCCTGTATATGATAATGGGATTCCAGTTTTTTGAATATCAGGGTGACGAAAAAGATGATGACCAGGTAGATCATCCCGGCGTAGATATAAGCGATGGGATTGGAGTCCCGGCTTACGGTGGCTTTCGCGCCGTGCATCAGCTCCGCCAGGGCGATGACGTACGCCAGTGCCGTATCCTTCACCAGGGTGATGGTCTCATTGGTGATGCTTGGCAGGGCTACCCGTATCATCTGGGGGACGACGACCCTGGTCATGGTCTGAAAACGGTTGAGGCTCAGTACCTGGCAGGCTTCGTACTGGCCTTTCGGCACAGCCAGGAAGCCGCCCCGGAATATCTCCGCGAAGTAAGCGGCGTAATTCAGGGAGAAGGCGAAAATCGCCGCCACAAGCCGGCTGAATGTCATATACGGGCCGATACCCGGGATGAAAGGCAGCCCATAGTAGACGAACATCAGCTGTAACATCAGGGGGGTACCCCGCATGATGTAGATGTAGCCCTCGATGAGCCAGCGAAGGGGCCATACGCGGCTCCGCACCGCCAGGGATACCAGAAAGCCCAGGGGCAGGGACAGTACCAGCGTCCACGCCCAGAGCGTCAGGGTCATTTTCGTTCCTTGAAGTAGTAGGGGGAGAACTCTTGCGAAATAAGCCATCCACGAAACCTCGTTCAGTTTTTGCCGCTATTTGTCAAGTATACGTTAAAAGGCTACGGAATTCAACGAAAAATGAAGGTACTTCCACGCGCTTACTTCGCGCGCGCTTGCCGCCAACCATCATTTCCCGGGAAATAATCCGATGTTATCTGAGCGATTCCAGCGAGTGATAAGCCTACGCGAGCCGGGCGAGGCTCCCGTCTGTCGATATGGTCACGACTTGCAGCGGGATATCTTTCCCGCTCTGCCGTATCGCCTCCATAGCCGCGTTTTCCAATCCGCCGCAGCAAGGGACGCTCATCCGGGTCAGGGTGACGGATTTGATATCATTCGCTTTCAGTATGGCGGATAGCATATCGGCATAGTTCGCGTCGTCGAGCTTTGGGCAGCCGATGACGGTCGCCCTGCCTTTCATGTACGCGTTGTGGAAATCGCCGAAGGCGTAAGCGGAGCAGTCCGCGGCGACAAGCAGATCCGCGTTCCTAAAGTACGGCGCGCCCGGCGGCACAAGCTGTATCTGCACCGGCCACTGGCGCAGCTGTGTTTCCACGGGCGCTGCTTTCATGCCTAAAGCCTTGGCCTTCACGGCGGCTTCATCATACCCGGCTGCCTCGCGTTCCTCGAAGGTGATCGCTCCGGCGGGGCAGGCCGGCAGGCAGTCGCCCAGGCCGTCGCAGTAGTCGTCACTCAGTAGTTTTGCCACGCCGCCGACGAGCCCGATCGCCCCCTCATGGCAGGCGGATACGCACAAACCGCAACCGTCGCACTTGCTTTCGTCGATCTTGATTATCTTCCTGATCATTCGCGTTTGCCTCCTTGTATCAAGACGTTATGGCTTTAAACAATCGATGGGGATCACATGTATCCCGTCGCTCCGTGTGTAAAGCGGGCCCCTTCCGGTGACAACGCATAAAAAGGCGGGCGCCGACGCGCCTTTGGAATTTAGCTTTTCTCGAAGCCGCAGCAGAGCCGCCCGGTTCGATATCCGCTTTCGTAAATAGCTCCGATAAACCGACGACGCCGGAGGAGTCTCCGCTTTCATACAAAGACATAGGGCGCATACGGATCTTGCCGATCCTTCCGGCGCCACCATGATTTTCATCTAACCATTTGCACGGATTTCATCTAACCATTTGCACTATATTATAACAAAGCAGTGTTTTTGCAAAGGAAAATCTTATAACTCGCTGGAACAGCTCTAAAAACGTGTTTCACAGCGAGTTATAATCCCATAAAACTATTGAAACCCGCCAAAATTCGCTATATAATGCATTTATAACTCGCTGGAACAGCATTAAAACATCACTTTACAGCGAGTTATAGCGCCAAAGGCGGGGGAGGCGGCACGATGGAGATAATCGGACGCGAAGGCGAGCGGCGAATACTGGCGCGTTGCGAGCAGTCGGGTAAACCGGAGTTTGTGGCGGTCTATGGGCGACGCAGGGTCGGCAAGACCTATCTCATCACGGAGCATTTCCGGGACAAATTTGCCTTTTCCGTAACGGGGATCTCAGGCGGAAGCATGAAAGACCAGTTGCGTGAGTTCGGCAGGTCCCTCATGAAGTATTATCAGGGAGAGACCCCGGCTCCGAAAGACTGGCATGAGGCGTTTGACCTGCTTGAGACGCGGATCAGCCGGGATCCGACACTGGGGAAAAAGGTTCTTTTCATCGATGAACTGCCGTGGTTCGATACGCCCAGATCCGGCTTTCTCCCGGCGCTTGAGCATTTCTGGAACTCCTTCGCTTCGCGGCGGCCGGATATTCTACTGATCGTATGCGGATCCGCCGCTTCCTGGATGATCAGGAATCTCATCGACAACTACGGCGGCCTTCACAATCGGGTGACGGAAGCCATCGTGATCGAGCCATATCCGCTCCACGACTGCGAAGCGTTCTGCCGGCACAGGGGCATTGCCTTCAGCAGGCAGCAGATCGCCGAGGCATATATGATACTCGGAGGCATACCCTACTATTTCGACGCGATGGACAAGATGTTCGGCTTGAATCAAAATGTGGATCTTTTGTTGTTTGAGAAAAACGCGAAGCTTGGGAATGAATTCAACAGGCTGTATCATTCCCTTTTCCGCTATGCGGACAATCATATCCGCGTCGTGGAGGCCTTGGCGAAAAGCGGCTCCGGCATGACGCGCCAGGAGTTGTCCGGCGCGAGCGGGGTGTCCGACGGGGGCGGCCTTTCAAAGGTACTGGCTGAATTGGAATCCTGCGGCCTGATCGGCCGGAACATCGATATCCGCAAGAAGAGTAACGGCGAATACATCAAGCTAGTCGATTTCTACACCTTGTTTTATTTCAAGTATTTGAAAAATCGAAGAGGCGCCGATCCGCATTACTGGACGAACTATCTGGCAGACCCGGCTCACAGGGCATGGTGCGGTTATGCTTTCGAAAGGCTTTGCATGGCGCATATCGGGCAAATCAAGCAAAAGCTGGGCATAGCCGGCGTGATCACAAACATCTACGCGTTCCGCAGCACGCGGCAGAAGGGCGGCGCGCAAATCGACATGGTGATCGACCGCCGGGACGATACCATCAATCTCTGCGAGTGTAAATATGCGAATAAAGCGTACGCGCTCACCGCGCAAGACGCGGCGGATCTCGAACGCAGAAAAGATGTTTTTCTGCAGGAGACCGGCACAAAAAAATCAATCCACATGACGATGATCACCGCGAACGGACTCGCCCACAACGCGTACCGAAACGATATCCAGGGGGAAATCACCCTTGACGATTTGTTCCTGCCGTTGATTTGACCGTAGCGGCTGCCTATGCTACAATAACAAGGCGCGTCGGCGCTTCATCGCTTTCGCGCGCTAAAGGATGAACGATTTAACATGAAAGAGGGAAACAATCAATGAAAAGATGGATCGCAATCATACTGACGACGCTCATGGCGCTGGCCCTGATCGCCGGCTGCGGCTCGGATTCGTCCCCCGCCCCTTCCGGCAACGCCCAAGGCGGGCAGACGAGCCCTCCCGCTACGACTCCCGCGCCCCAACAGCCCGCAGCGCCCCAGCAGCCCGCCGGGCAGGATAACCAGGACCAGGGCGGAGTGAAGCCTTCCGACCCCACCAAGCTGGTCATGGGCCTGGACGACAGCTTCGCCCCTATGGGCTTCCGGGACGACAAGGGGACCATCGTCGGCTTTGACGTAGACCTGGCTAAGGAAGTCGCCAAGCGCCTGGGCCGCGAGCTGGTGCTGCAGCCCATCGACTGGGACTCTAAGGAGATCGAGCTGGCCAGCGGCAACATCGACTGCATCTGGAACGGCTTCACCATCACGGCGGAGCGCCAGGCCGCCATGGAGATCACCGCGCCTTATATAGCCAACAACCAGATGATACTGGTGACGGCCAACGGCGGGATCAAGTCCAAAGCCGACCTTACAGGTAAAGAAATCGGCGTACAGAAAGGCTCCTCCGCTCTGGACGCGGTGAACGACGACGTCCTGGCCGGCATGGTATCCGGGGTCAGCGAGTATCCGCAGAACGTGGACGCCTTCAACGACCTCAAGATCGGCCGCGTAGCCGCCGTGGTGGCGGATGAGATCATGGCCCGCTACTACCTGGCTACCGACGCGTACAAGGATCTCGTCCTGCTGAACGAAGCTCTGGCGCCGGAAGAGTTCGGCGTCGGCTTCAGGAAGGGCAATACGGAGCTCAGGGACGCCGTGCAAGTCGCCTTATACGAGATGATCTACGACGGCGCGGCGGGCAAAATCTCCACGGAATGGTTCGGCACGGACGTCATGATCCGTTATAAGAAAGACAAGTTCATCATGGGCTTGGACGACAGCTTCGCCCCCATGGGCTTCCGGGACGATAAGGGAGATATCGTGGGCTTCGATGTGGATCTGGCTAAGGAAGTGACGAAACGCCTGGGTATCGAGCTGGTGCTGCAGCCCATAGACTGGGACTCCAAAGAGATGGAGCTGAACAGCGGCAATATCGACTGCATTTGGAACGGCTTCACCATCACGCCGGAGCGCCTGGCGAATCTGAACTTCACAGCGCCCTACATCGCCAACAATCAAATGATCCTTGTATCGGCGAGCAGCGGGATCAAGTCCAAAGCTGAGCTGGCTGGCAAGGAAATCGGCGTGCAGAAAGGCTCCTCCGCCCTGGACGCCGTCAATGACGACGAACTGGCGGGGATGGTATCCGCCGTCAGCGAGTATCCTCAGAATGTGGACGCCTTCAACGACCTCAAGATCGGGCGCCTGGCCGCGGTAGTGGCCGACGAGATCATGGCCCGCTACTATCTTGCCACCGACGCGTATAAGGACCTCGTCCTGCTGGACGACGCCCTGGCGCCGGAGGAGTTCGGCGTTGGGTTTAAGAAAGACAACTTCGCCCTGCGGGACGCGGTGCAGGCCACCTTGAACCTCATGGTGAAGGACGGTGGCGGCGGCAAAATCTCTTCCGACTGGTTCGGCAAAGACGTTATGCTCCGGCATTAATCCAAGCGGCGCCCGTCGTCCAGACGCGTTTCGCCCGGCCCCGGATGATGCCGGGACGCTTACATAGCCTTTTCGTCTAAAAGCGGCAATCGCGCTGTGATCCTACAGCGCGATTGTTTTTATTTCGTTGCCGTCCACGAGAAACTGGCAGTGGGACAGGATGTTGCGCACATAGTACGCCACATCGGATATCACGATCCTGGTACCTTCGTACACTTCCCCTTTGACCACGATCCGCCCCGGGTCGCTCTTATCCACCTCGTCCTTGAGCTGGTTGTAGCGTATCGTCAGTTCGTTTATCTCCGTCTCGATGGTCGCCAGCTGATTTTGTATCGCTTCCAGATACTGCGCCTTATCCGGCGGCAGGGGGTCGGCCCCATCCAGCCTGCGCTTCGCGATGTCGAAGGTCTGCTTATCTCTCCTTTGAGCCAGGCGCTTCTCGACCAGGATGTTTTCCAGATTGAGGTACTGATCCAGAAGGGCGCTGTCCGGCCCGATCTCCAGCTGGGTATTCGTCTTCGCCGGCGAGCCTACGGCCACGGCTGAGATAAGCGTCCCCGCCTTGAATTCCCCTCCGCTGATGACCCCCCGCTTCGAGCTCACCACGATGCTGTTTTTCGCGGTGACCTTGCTGTGCAGGATGCTGCCGGAGGTGATGTCGCCGCCGGACTCCACCGTACACGCCTGGATGAACCTCGCCGCGATATTTCCCCCTGCCTTCAGGCTGCCCTTGGCGTCCCCGTGCATCCCTTTCGTCAGCACGATCTGCCCGCCCGCGTTGAGGAACGCGGCTTCTACGACGCCGTCCACATAGATGTCCCCCGTGGCGATGACCGCATACCCCGCCATCACGTCGCCGGCTATCTTCACCGAACCGTCGTACTCGATGTCCCCGGTGCCCGCGTCCACGTTCCCTTTGACCGTATAGATATTATTTACATTGATCTTGCCCCGGAGCATCTCCACATGCCCGGCGGTGGTGGCGGTGAGCACGTTTCCATCCTCCGAGAGCTCCGTATTGCTCCCCGGGCTCAGGGTCAGACGCACCGGCTTCTTCGGAAGGATATCCAGGCCCAGCACATTTTTTCCATTCACGCCTTCATAAGCCGGCGTCAGTACGGCCAGGATCTCCCCTTCCGCCACATGGTTGATCTGATTCAGCCGATGGAAATCGATATTGTCGTTCTCATCTATGGTGGGGCGGAACTCACCGCCCACGTTGAATGTATATTCGATGAAAGCGTCCCTGCTCTCTTCGGCGGGGCTGCCGTCCGCGATGTAAAGATCCGTGCAGTAACGCTTATCGGTAAACCAATCCTCGACGACTTCCTCATTGATGCCGAACTTGAGACCCGCGCCGTCCAACCTGGCCAGGAAATCCTCCTTGTCGCTGATGGGCCGCCCTTCCGCCGACGGGGCGTAGACCCGGGCTACGGCCGACATTTTATCGGCAGCCATGGTGACCGCTATGCTTTCGTCCACAGGCATGACGCCGCTTTCCCTGAGCTTGACCTCTTTCTTCTGCGTAGGCCCCTCCAGGGCTTGCTTCAACGTTTCTTTCTCGGCTTGCTTCAGGATGATCTTATTCTTGATCAGATAAAGGTTCAGCTCAAAGAAGCTCAACTCCTGGCCGCCGTCCGCAGGGGGATATAGGATGATATATAGCCCGTCGTCTCTCACATCGAGCTGAAACCATGCGTTTTGAAGCATAATACTAACACCTTTCCACGATATTCAGTGGGAAACGTCGATAGTTTATAGGACGCCGTTGATGATCTCGGATATGACCGCCAGTATCCTGTCCCGGTCAAAAGGCTTCGGCAGGAACTCATACGCGCCCAGGATCAGCGCTTCGGAGACTTTGCTTTGCTGCGCCGAGGACGAGGCCATGATCACTTTCGCGTCCGGATCCAGCTCGAGGATGTTCTTCAAGGCTTCGATCCCGTCCATCACCGGCATGGTGACGTCCATGGTCGTGATATCGGGGCGCAGCTCCCGGTACTTGGCGATGGCTTCCGCGCCGTCGCAGGCTTCCCCGGCTATGGTATACCCTTCGTCCTCAAGAATCTCTTTCATGGTTTCCCGGAAAAACTCCGAATCATCTACGATGAGAATCCTTACCATGTCCCGCTCTCTCCTTTTCATCTGAGATGCCGCATCTTTCACAAGCGATGCGGACTTAACCGATATGCAGTTCCGCGACCTTAGCCGATTTGCAGCTCCGCGTCGAAGGAGAAGACAACGTCCATCTCCGCGCCGCCAAAGGATACCGGCAGGCAGTATAACGTACCGTTTGAGCTGATGGTCTTTCCCTTCTGATGCCCCGGAAGGCCGATTTCCAGATGGACTCTCTCTTTGCTCAGCTCCGAGGCATATAAACCGTTTATCGTATTGATCAATTCACATAAGCAGTCGTAAGCCTTGTCGTTCATCTCCGCGAACTCCCTGTTCGCGTACCGGCTGGCGGCAGCCAGAAGGCTTTCCTCGCTGCCCGAGAAGCCGAGAAATATCCGATGGGCGCCTTTCAGCTCCTGATAAGCCAAGCGGGAAAAGGAATAGCTATCCATGTGCCGCGCCTTCCTCAGCACGATCCTGTCCGAGATGAAGCGGGCTATGCTTTCCACGGTAAGAGCCACGAAGCGGTTATAGTACCCTGGATCGCTGTGTACATACTCCGGGATGACCCGCAGTATGCCACCATTTTTCCAAAGTTCCTCCATCTGGGCGTCGGTGAGGCGATTATCCTTCTGATACGCCTTCAGATCGGCCTCGATGGCGCCGCTTTCGTCAAAGTTCAGGAAAACCGGAACGATCTTAGCGACGTCTCCCGCGTTGACCGCGTCCATGGCGCCGCCCCCAAGGCCGTATGCCTCGATGAAGCCCGCGGCATAAGCCTCCGCTTCGGTTCTGGTGAAGTTGCCCCTTTCGACAAGTTTGTCTATATATTCCGGGTAAGGCAGGCTGGCTATATCGTCATTATCGGCGTTGATAGCGACGTTTATATCAGAAAGATATTGATTGAAATACAAGCTGAACATCAACGAACACTCCTCTTTTCCAATCGCTCTACATCATTGATTCGATTATATCACAGCCCATGGGAAAAGGGATGATTTTTTCCCCCTGAAGTGTTAGAATAGTGGCAAATCACAGCAGTCAGAAAAAGGAGGATTTTCATGAGCGACATTATTGCAAACGATGTAAGAACGAAGTACAGCCACGCTTTCGCTACCGTCCGCGGCATCGCCGAGGCATTCCCGGAGGATAAGTGGCTGACGCCCCATGGCGACGAGTACTACATCCCCAGCCGTATCGCCTACCACCTCACCGGCTTCATCGACAGCTTCGTAGCCGGCGGCTACAAAGACCCGGATTTCAACGCCAAGCAGCCCTTCGGCTCATGGCGCGACGGCACGCCGGAGACGCTTCCGTCGAAGAGCGCTTTCCTGCCTTACTTCGACGAAGTAGCCGCCCGGGCGCAAAAGGAGCTTGCGACTCTTGACGACGCGGCCATCACGGCGGCTATCGAGCCGGAGAGGGCGCGCTTCGGCGCGACGCAGATAGGCCTGCACCTGCTGATCATGCGGGAGCTGTCCGCCCACACGGGAGAACTGAATAAAATGCTGATCGAAAACGGCTTGGACGATATCTGGGTCTCCCGGTAACATGCGCACCGGTTTATTCATCTACAACCCGGGCTCGGGCTCTCAGACAGTGCCGAAGATGCTTGACGCCCTCATGGCCCACGCCTTGGATAAGGGCTTGTTCCTGGTTCCGTACAGGCTCCATCTCTCCCCGGAAAACCACGCCCTGCTTGCCCGGCTCATCCGCGAGCCCTGGGTGGAATTCGTGGTCGCTTCCGGGGGGGACGGCACCTTCGGCTCCGTGGCGCAGCTGATCCTGACCCTGCGGCCCGGTTTGCCCATGGGCGTCATGCCCTCCGGCACCTGCAACGACTTCGCCGAGAGCCTGCATCTGCCTGACGACGAGTGGGACTGCATCAACGTCGTGGCCGAAAACGACCCTGCCTCTTTTGACGTAGGCAGGGTCAATGGCGAGCGCATCTTCCTCAGCACCTGCGCCGCGGGCATGTTTGTCAATCTTTCCTACTCCACCAGCAGCCAGCTGAAGAAGACTCTGGGCCCCCTGGCGTACTACTTCTCCGCCCTGGGCGAGATCCCGCGCATCACTTCGTTCCCCCTCCGGATAGAGACGGAATCGGAAGTGGTGGAGGACAACTTTCTCTTGTTCCTCCTGACCAACGGCAGCCAAGCCGCAGGGCTGGCGAACCTCTACAGCAAGGCCCGGATGCGGGACGGCTACATGGATCTGCTGCTGATCCGGGACGTGCCGCCCATCGACTTGCCGACGCTGCTCATGGAGCTGCTGAACCGGGAGAACATCGACGACGGCCGCTGGTTCCGCCGGCTGCGGGGGAAGCGCTTCAAGTTCACCAGCCCCCAGCCCATACAGACCGCCCAGGACGGCGAAGAGGGCCTGCCCCTGCCTCTGGAGGTAGAGGTGCTGGAGCAAGCCCTGCCGGTATTCGTCCGCGACGCCATGGATTGAGGCGCAGCTGTTCAGGGGAGCCAAGGCGTAACAAATTACAGGCGATGGTTCACAGCTTCGACCAGATATAGCAATCGTTTAGCGCAAACCCTATCGACTACAACGCGACATCCATGTCGCGATTCCGTCTGGCGTGACATCGTGTCACGCCTACGGTTTTGCTAGGTTCGCGATTGCTTATCTGGCAGACGAAGCTGTTCAATCCATCGCCTGCAATTCGCTATGCCTTGGCTCCCCCTGAACAGCTGCTTTCGTTACGTAGCGCTACATCGACAAGCTGAGTATGCGGGACGTCTCGTACATGGTTTCCTGCAGATCCTTCTTCATTTCCAGCGCTTCGGCGATGTCGAAGTCGCGCATGTCGCCTTCCTGTATCCCCACGACGCGGTTGACGCGGCCTTCCAGAAGTATATCCACCGCATGGCGCCCAAGGCGGGCTGCCGTGACCCTATCCCTGGCGCTGGGGGCGCCGCCTCGCTGAATGTGGCCGAGGATCGTCTCCCGCGCCTCCATTTTCGTCCTCTCCTGGATGATTTTCGTCAGCTCACGGCACTCCCCGACCCCTTCGGCTACGATAACGATGTTGTGGGTCCTGCCATGTATCTTGCCATCCTGTATCTTTTGGATGATATCCGCCTCTATGTCATACGGGCGCTCCGGCACCAGTACGGCTATGGCCCCCGTCGCTATGCCCACGTACACCGCCAGATGCCCTGCCCTGCGGCCCATGACTTCCACCACAGAGCAGCGTTCGTGGGACTGGGACGTATCGCTGAGCTTGTCGATGGCGTCGATGGCGGTATTTGCCGCCGTATCGAAGCCGATGGTGTAGTTCGTACAAGCGATATCGTTGTCGATGGTACCGGGGATGCCGATGGTGGGTATACCGTGCTTCGACAGCTCCAGGGCGCCGCGGAAAGACCCGTCGCCGCCGATGACGACCACCGCTTCGATGCCCATGTACTCGCAGGCCTTCACGGCGCGCTGCACCCCCGCCTCCGTCTGAAACTCCTCGCTGCGGGCGGTAAACAGTACCGTCCCGCCCCTGCCCGTGATCCCGGAGACGTCGTCGGACTTGAGCTCAAACATATCGTTGTTGATCAGGCCATTGTACCCGCGCCTTACCCCCAGCGTAACGACGCCGTTGGCGTATGCGGTGCGCACCACCCCGCGTATGGCCGCGTTCATGCCGGGGGCGTCCCCCCCGCTGGTCAGGACCGCTATCCTCTTATACTTCTGCGTCATGTTGATACCCTCCATATGATGAATTTCTGCGTATTCATTCACCTTTCTGCCGTAAGGAATCCACCGTCTCCATGATAGCCGGGATGTTTTCTTCCATCAACTCTTTGTAGTACTCTTCATAGTTGTATGTGAGGTCTTCGGCCGGCTTCTCCTGTATGCCTCTGGCGTACTGCTCCAGCAGCTTAAAATCCTTTTCATAGCAGTGGAAGCTATTCGCCCGGTGCGTGTATGTGCCTACGCCGACGCCCAGCTCGTCCGCGATACGCTTCTGCAGCATGATGAAAGCGAAGGCGTTCATAAATGCCGCCTCTACGGCGTCGTTGCTGCGCATAAGGACTTTGCAGTGGAGGGCGCCGTCCCGGATCAGGAACTGCATATGCTGCAGGCAGGCGCAGTCGCCGGTGAAGGCGTCTGTGCTGTTTTCGCGGATATCGATGACGGCGCGGCGGCTGTCATTATTTCGCCTGAGCTCGCCGATCACGAATCCGATCTGATCTAAGCGTGTCAGCGCAGGCGGCTGCCCTGCCGTAACGATGGGATAATTCGCCATCCGGTCGTGATAGGTGTACTCAAAGCCGCTCCCGACCCTGAAGTCCAGTAAGCCGTCTACGATCTCCATGACGTACTGCTGCAGCTCCCTGAAGCCGCCTACGTACAGCCGGGATACCCGGGGCTCCGCCAGGGGGGCTTGCGCTACAAATGTCATAGACAGCTCTTTCTGGTTCTGATTCCAGTCGGTGCACGACAATACATCCCCTTCGCTGTGCAGCGCGAGGATCGCTTTGTGATAAGCGTCGGGAAGCGTAAGCCCGGCGCAGAACATCTCTTTCATGGCGGCTACACCCTCGATCCGTGATGATAGGACAAGTATATCACAACCTCACGGTCACAGAAAGGGCGAAAACCAGTGGTCAGTCTCAACTGTAATACTCATCAGTAATGTGCATAAGCGAAAGGAGTAAATAGAAATAAGGCGGATGATCTTTCTCCAGTTTTGCCCATTCCTTGCCATTTTCCAGTGATTTAAGAAAATTAAACACGCCGAGATAAATATCGAAATCATCCCGCGGTTTTTCTTCTTTTTCTTTCTTCTTTACTTTCTTGTAAGTAATGGGTATGACGACGTGGATCTCGTCGTCGGTTTTCTCCACTTTTGGGGGGCTTTGCTCGACGTTTTCGGGGAGATTTTTTGTATACTCCACCTTGCATTCTTCCGCCGAAGTCAGGGCGCCTTCGATGTTGACCAGAGGTTTCCATTTGTCTTTAAATCTCAAATCCTCCGCTTCAATGCTGATTTCATATTTTGCCTGAGGTTTGTCTTCTGCTGCGGCAGCCGGTTTGTCGTCGGCTGCGGTAGCCGGTTTTCCTTCCGGCTCCTTCGCTGGTTTTACGAGTACCGTAAACGAAACCCTTATCACGTCGCTATACTTAGTATACTTCTCAAATAACACGTAGATTTGATCATAGGCTTTCTCATTCTCCACCGTCAGCAAGTCGTTTGTACCGTACAATAAATCGATTTTTTTTATCGACGCGTTGCCGCCCGATTTCAGATTTACCCGTAGTCTTTGCGTCGATGCGGGGAAAGATTTGGGTTCGATCAAATCAAACTTACCTTCATCGGGCTTTTTATACAGCCTTTGTATATACTTATGCGATTGCTTATGGACTTGCCCAACTACATCGTCAAAGGATTTTCCAATCAAGCAGAGCTTCGCCAGCATCAGCGCGTCGTGGAAATGCGTAAACGTCTGGTTTCGTGTATAATGCACCTCCGGGCCGAAGTTGCCAAGGCGTTCGTCGAACTTTTCCTTGTCCCATTTATCCGTCAAGATGGATCCCGGATCGCCTCCCTGCAAGCTTTTTTCAACATGTTCATATATCTTTCCCATCATTTTTGGCAACACTTCAGAGCAAAGATCCAGTATCATATCATTCGTTTGTTTCACGACGGGGGTGAAGGGCCCTGTGATTTTGATCCCTATCTCGGCGGTAACGCCCTCCGCCTCCGCCATCTTGAGCTGGTCTTCGAGTTCAGTGAGTTTCAAAAGATTCTTTCTCAGAAGGTGATCAAGCAGCCACTGAGGTAAACCGTCATCGATAAACAGATACGCGCATTCGTGCAGTATCGTTTTGATCCGTTTCTCAAATTCATCCAAATCCAGTTTGAATTGAGCCAGGCGTTCTTTGACGGCGCTTTCGTCGTCGGCGCTTATATTTAGTATGTCTCCGGCAAGTTGCTCAAACAAGCTTAGCCAATCATTGATCAGCGCGTCCGCGTTTTTCAGCGATTCCTGGCGGTCACGCTTGACCGGTACTTTTTTACCGATTTCCATCTGTTCATAGTAGGGAGCTTTCTCGTCGTAAAAGAACACCTTTCGGATACCGCCCAGAAGGAAAAAGATATCCAAGCTTTCTTCCGAATAATCAAGCATGGCCACTTCTTCGGGTGTTTCTACAGCGTCTGCGGCCTGTTCGCTTTTCGCGTCTTTTCCAGCCGTCGTATCCTTAGCGTTCTTTGTGGACGGAAAGCCCGGCATATATGGCTTACTTTTATCTTCCTTTGGTTTTTTAAAGATGAACTCCGAACGGGAGCCGGCGCTGTTAAAGCAGACGCGCCGGTCGTCCAGGAAAAAGCGTTTCAGATAGTCGGAAGGGGCCTTGATCCGCGGGTAATAAAGAAGCGGATTTTGCTTGAGTTTCAATTCAAGACTTGCCTCAATGGCCCGGAAGAGCCCTTTTGCTTCATCGGAATCCGGCGGCGTCTTCGCGTCTCCTAAAAAAAACTCGCTGTTCACATGATTAACAAAAGTGTTCATAAACGCATCGCAGGCGTAGTGCGTCATCCACCCCGCGATGAACGCGAATACTTCATTCGCCTCTTTGTTTTCCGATTTTGCGGGGTCGTAACTGTTGCGGAAATCCTCAATCATCATGACGAGCCAAAGGCCCGGATTGACGTCCTTTTTCGGGTGTATCCTGAGTTTTCCGACCAGCATGTCGGGATAGAAGTCGGGGCCAAGGGAACCGGCAAGAAAAGCTTTTTCATTTTCGAGGATAGCCTTGTACAACTGCTCGGGCATCTTGCACTCCATGTCCTTGATGGACAGGCTCCCCGCCCCTTCGCGCATCTCCAAGTATAATAATTGCGCCATATAGTAATGGAATTTCGCTTTCATGCCGTTCCCCATTTCCCTCTGTGTCTTATCGCGTAATGAAAATTATCCATCCACTCTCTTAACTTTGTCTGCGGCTACCCATCCGTACACCTGAGCCTTATCTTCAGATATGAGGTGGTACGGATACTTGTTGCCTCCGCTGATCTGCGTAAGCTTACAAATGCTCGCGCCGCGGTTTGCTGAGGGCGCGGCTGAAGTAGAGGATGACACGTACACCCCTCCGCCGGTAAACTGTACGATATCCCCCACCTTGTATCCGGCGGGCGCGGGGCCCGGGTCTTCCGGCTTCGTGGGCGCCGGATCTGGCTTCGGCTTCTCGGGTTCCGGCTCAGGCTCCGGATCTGGCTCCGGCTTCTCTGGTTTCGGCGCAGGCTCGGGATCTTCAGCCCCCGGGTTCTTGTCCTCCGGCTCCGGCTCCGGCATATCCGTCGCGGGATCCTTCATTTGCTTGTCATAATTCAGCTCTTCATAATCCGGCAAAGGAACGCCATCTTGCTGCAAATAGATTTGCGTGGTGGGTACTACTACTTCCCAAGGCTCCCCGTCCGCTTCTCCGCCTGAATCATCCGTCTGGTTCTTCAATTCGTCGGCGACAGACATAAAGAGGGGATCGTCGGCGATCGGCGCGGTACCGCCATCCCAAACTTTACCTGTTCTGAGGTAGTTAAGCACGGAGTCTTCATAGTTCTTTCGCGCGGGCAGCATTACCCTGGCTGCGCCGGCTTGTAAAAACTTCGTGAACTGAGGGTCGTCGTCGTAGGTCATGGCTTTCATATCCCATTGCGCCTTGTTCGCCCAGAAATAGGGATAGAAAAGATACGTCATATTTTCCCACTCGAAAGCCTGCTCGAAGAACTGGATGTAGTCGCCCTGCTGTATCGCGTCGGTGAGACTAAAATCTGTAAAATCGGCCTGCGATTCATTTCTCACAGGCGAGGCGTCGAAAGCGCCGTACTTCTGCCCTTGGCAGTTTTCCATCAGCAATCTTACACACTGCTTCTTGAGCTCCGTTTTTTCTATATCCCGGTTGAGTCCGGGATTGAGCCCCGTGATGACCCCGGCCGCTCCGGCCCTCTGCTCCGCCAACTCTTTCTGCACGGCTACTTTCTGCTCATATTCAAGCTTCATGTCCAGATACGCCTGCTGGATAGCTTTATATGTATCGATTTTCCACTGCATTAACGCGTTTTCCGTTCTCGTGCATTGAATTTCAACATGCAGTATATAAGTAGCGATTTTTTTTAAATTAACCGAGATGGGAATATTATTCCCTTCCATTCCTTCTCTATGAAGTGACCAAAGTCCATCACGTTGCGCGCCTATTCTTTGCCCTTCTTTATCCCCCCTACGCTCAAATATTATACGGTTTCCAACTAACACTATAACTGCACGATTATCCATGCTGGATTCCCTTCGAGTATAGGATAGACTATACGACAAATTTTGCCATATGTCTTCAACCTCGTATCCGTCAGGGATTTTTAATTTAGCCGATTCATCTTTATCAACGAAATCATCCACCTTATCATCTACTTTTTTGCCTAAGCCAATCGAAATTGTCTGGAACTCCGGCGGGGGCGGCTCGATCCCTTCGACATTATATAATTTAATGAAGTTTAAATAGTTTTCTTCGGTTATACCATCCGGCGTCTTGAGCGTAAAAGGCGCGGGGCGTTCCAGCGCGTCGGTAGCCTGCGCTTTTAGCCAGTTCTCATATTTTTTCTTGGCGAATTCATAATAAGCGGATGGCTCGGGAATGATGAACTGCATCATCAGCCTTTTGCCGTAGTTGAAAATCTGGGCTTCATAAAGCATGTCTACCCAACGATAGATGCCGACTGTGTGGACGGCCCCTCCGCTGTTGTCGATCTTATGAATATTTTTTTCCTCAGTCTCCCGCAAGGTTTTTGTCACGCGCTCTTCTTTTATTTTCTTGCTGATGCGGGCGACAGATTTGTCGATCACTTCCCGGGCATGATCGGAAGACATTTTGGTGACGTTTTTTAATGATCCCTGCCATCCTATATTCCCGGTCACTTCTACCTGCACGGCGCCGTACTTGGCGGTGACTTTTGTGCCGACGTCCGCCTTTCCCATATGTTCCACTGTTTTTTCGGCTTCGGTCTTGATCTGCAATCTTTCGTTCGTCTGTGTGTCCCTCGACAGCTCTTCCGTTTCCTCCAGGGACGTAGTAAACATCGTCTCCAGGCGCTCCAGCGTACGATGATTCCTCTCCTTGGATTCGCCCTTCAATACATTCTCGATATGGGCTATTTCTCCGGCGACATACTTTTTCAGCCGCATTCGAACGACCTTTAGGTCGGCTATGCCCAACGGCTTTAGTTTGGAAGGCGTCCCTGTCGTCGTATTGAAAAGTACCGGCGCAAGGCGGTCTTCCATGATCTCGATGATCGGCTCGACGCCTGGGATTTCCCGGACCTCGGCAGGTATCTGCGTTAACGCGGAGTAGTCATCCAGCCTGGTCAAATCGGTGATAAGCTCGGACATCTGCTTCTGAAGATCGCTTATTGCCGCCGGGACGGATATGTTCTCCTGATTCATGTTATTTGACGCCAGAATGCTTTTCGTGCTTTCGTTCAAGCTTTGAAAACTCCCTTGACTCACGCGGCTGACCGACCGGATCGTCTGCCTGACTTCTCCATCTTCGGCCATCGTCTCTTCCTGAGCCAATTCCTCCTCGCTCTGATTTTCACTAGCTTCCCGCTCGTTCGCCGTCTCGATGACTTCCTCCGTTTCGAATTGTAGCTTCCGTATCTCTTCTATCGCTCTGTGGGTGTCGGCCAATCTGCTCCACAGCGGTTCGTAGTCGCTATCGGACGCCAGGATCGTTGGGCCATTGTTCTGCGACGAGCCGATAACCGGGCGGGGGATATCCGTAAAAAGCTTATCGATCAGCGGAGTCGCTTCCAGTATCTTGGCGAGTGTTTCCGATTTGTTCACCCTGCCTTCGGCAACGAAGGTCAGTAAATGGCAAGCTCTCAACCCTTTGGTTAGAGATTCAAGGTTCTGCGTACGGAAGAGTGAAAGGAGATAGGATGCGTAGTAAGAGTCCCATACCCTGTCACGCAGCTCGATTACGCCCGGGTCGTTCGTTAAGAATTCTTTTGCGGAAACCCCCAATATTTTCGTTATCTCCGCGTCCAGCGAATAAAAAGATTTTTCGGTCAATGGATAAGCTTTATCGTAAATCAGCAGCAATCTTTGGTAATTATCCCATAAACCGCCTTCCATAGCGCGGATATCGTGGCTCCGCGCGATTTCTTCCACAATGTCAGGGATCGTTTCCGGCTCCGTACCGTACAAGCTTGAGGCATTTTCACCGATGACCGTTCCATTGTCCGTATGTATCCGCAGGTCCCTGATGAAATTCAGCTCAGCCTCTTCCGGTTCGGGCGGCAGGGGCGGTCTGACCGCGACAAAACGGAAAATATCGTTTTCCATCATTCTTTCCATTGTTATCCCTCCAATTTGTTTTTTCCTGTGCTCATCTCAATTATAATGCTTTTCGGATAAACAACTATTACATTGATGTGGTAAACGGCAAAATATATGTGTGATACTGTAATATAATTCTCTTTGACAATGTGAAAATCATTCACTAAAATAAATGTGTGACATTTGGATGAATCCAACTACTCAACAAGGGAGGGGCATTATGCCGCAAACCGACGTCTCCGCATCTTTGCCGGAAATCTGCGCGCCCAGGGAGGATGTGCTCTATCTCCTGGACCGTTACGCCCGGAAGCAGTTCATCTATATGCACGCGCCCAGCGGATATGGGAAAACTGTCGTCGCCCAGTTGTGGATCAATAAGGCGCATCGATCCGCCGCATGGCTTTTTCTCGATCAATATGATAATCATCCGGCCTTATTTTATCGTTCCATGTGCCGCTCCCTCCTGACGACAGCCCAATCCGCTTGGGAGGATCGCCCGGAATTCTTGCAGAACAGCGAATTGTCGAAACTCATCGGCAGCCCCGGATTTTCCGCGGCGCCGGTGGAGTGCGCGATGGAATTCATCTCCATGCTGATCTGGCAAGACGAGCCATATGCTTTGATTTTAGACGACCTCCACCACATCACCAACGAGGAGATACTCCGATCCCTGCCCTATGTGCTAAAAAGACTGCCAAAGAATATCAACGTGTTGTTTTTAAGCCGTACGCCGCTACCGGCGGCTATGGCTGATATCATCAATAATCAGCAAATAGAGTTTGTCGTCCCCGGCGACCTGACGTTCACATCGGAAGAGATCCGACGGCTTTTCAACAGTCACGGGCAATTCGTCTCCATGAAGCGGGCAGCGGATATCCATGGGAAGACAGGGGGCTGGGCAATTATACTAAACGCGATGCTCCTGAGCGGGAATCCGTCTCTTTCCTACGACAACAGCAAGCCGGCTTTAGACAAATTCTTCAGGGATCATATCTGGGACTACTACGATGAAGCTACCCAAATGTTCCTGATGAAAACTTCCGTTGTCGACAGCTTTACGCCGGAATTGTGCCTGGCGCTCACCGAAAACCCGGAAAACGCCCGTATTTTAGATATGTTGAGCCGAGGAAACGTCAATCTCGCGTTAAACGGCGACGAATACCGCTACCATGACCTTTTTCTGGAGTTCTTACGCGAACAGGCGCGGGAAAGCGGGATCCGGCGAGACGACCTGCTGATCACCGCGGCTGAATACTATCTGCAAACCGGCGAATACTATAAAGCGGCGTCGTACGCGCTTCGAAGCGGAAACGCGGAAATCGACATGCGCATCATTCAGTGTTTTTTCAACTCAACGAGGCCGACCCTCGATCAATACTATGAATTAGCCAGGGTATACGACATTAGCCATATGCCCGAGGATCACTGCGCAAAGCAGCCCATCCTGTACATGCCAAACATTCTGTCCGCCATTCTTATCGGAGACGTGGATAAAGCCTGGCGTTTATTCGATCATTTCTACGCCGCTCTTCCTGAGTTTGTGAAACTCAAGCATCCAATCGCAGACGTAGCGGTTACAAGGTTGATTCTCGACGCCCGCGTCAAGCTTGCGGATCTGCCGGCTTTCCTTGAATCCTTAGGCCTGAAACGCGATGGGAAAGTACCGGGTCAAACCGCTCTTGTGACTATGCAGATGCCTTTTCCGCACAGGAGCAACAGGGACTATACCGAGTTTTTAGACAGAAGCGTGATGGACGCCCTCCGCGATCTCTTGTTTCACTTATTGGGAGATGACAACGCGTGTTTTTTAGCATGCGTATCCGCGGGTTTGCTGATGGAGCAAAACAAACTGGACGAGGCTCTTCACTGCGCTCTGCGCGCTTATCAAAGCCTGACCGAGTATACATCCGGCGAACTATACTTTGGCGCCTCTATACTCCTTGCCGAGATCTATGGGCTGACTTCCGCCGCGGCGGAAAGCCGGAGCGTTCTCGAACGGCTGCATCAATGGATCGAAAAAAACGAAGCGCCCTACTTAATAAGAAATCTTACCGCTTATGAAACTCGCCTGAGTTTATGGGATAGAGATCTTTCCGCGGCGAGGGGCTGGTTGAATAATTACTACATCGGCAGCAACGCGGTGGGGGAATTTTATCGGATTGCCCAGGATTACACAACAGCTCGCGCGTACATTGTATTATCCGAACCGGAAATGGCTTTGACCATCCTAAAGCAGCTTGCTAAATTGAGCGACGCTATGGATCGCCCATTAGACAAAGCCGAAGCCGAAGTCCTTGCCGCCATCGCCGAATGGATAGCGGGTCAGAGGAAAAAGGCGCGCGACAGGCTCAGCCAACTTCTCGCCGCCTTGCGTCCGTATGGATATATCCGAATCGTCGCCAACGAGGGAAAGTCGATTCTGCCCATACTTACCGGTCTCATCAAGGAGATGGAGAGAGCGGCGGATAAAGATGAGTCTTTGTACCGATTCGCGAAGGAAATATATGCCGCTGCGAGCGAGCAGTCAAAGCATCATACCGGCATGACCCACGGCTCACGGATCCATGGGGTGCGGCTTTCCCCGAAGCAGACCTATGTCCTTGAGCTTTTATCAAAGGGCCATTCCCAGGCGGAAATCACCCGTATCACCGGGCGCAGCATCAATACCGTACGGGAACACACGAAAGCCGCGTATAAGAAGCTTGAGGTAAACAACGCGGCGGACGCAGTCGCCAAGGCGAAAGAACTCAAGTTGATTGAATAAAAAGCATACCGATATGATATACTGTCCCTATGGGCGAAGGTAAGAAGTACAACGCGGTCTCCATCCCGCCCCGGGAAGCGCTGCCTACGGACAAACCGACGGCGGCGGGACGCGGCTCAGTAGGCGCGGGTTTGTCTGCCGACACGCTCTTCGCGGAGGTGGAGATCGGCGCCGGGCGCGCAGCTTCCGGCGCTGCGGGCGGCGTAGCGGTATCCGCTCCGGCTGCCAAGCCACAGCCCGTGGGGCAGAGGGAAGCGGATCCGATCCGGCAGAAGATCTACGACATGCGAAGCCTTGCCGCAGGTAATCCTTTTGCCATGCGGGACGCCGAATTGTTCTACAAGCAGGCGAGATTCATGGAGGGTTTTGCCGACGACTACGGCGAAACCGAGCCCCTTTCCATGTATTATCCCTGCTATCAGCTCTTGGGCTATAAGCAGCTTCGCACGTATTTCACCTGGCGCGCGCGGGCGCGCCGGGGCGAGCTCAGGCAGACGTCACTGTCCTATCTATTCCTTTACATCTACGAGTTATTATCCAACATCGGCGTTAAGGATACTGCCGAGGGGCTTCACCGGCTGACAGCCCTTTGGAATGCCTGCCGTGGATCCGAGCCGGCGCTGGAGAACTACCTCCCCCGCTGGCTTAAGGATTATCATATCTATTACGATCTGCACGGCGGTTTTCTGGATTTCGTCAGAAGACACGCTTTGTGGAGATTTTATCCCGAGTTGTTTGCGGTGGACGCCGGGCCGGAAGAAAGCCTGGCGCTCTGGAACCGCATATCCGGTTATGACGTGGCGAAGTCCAATTTTTACAACGCGGGAAATGAGGAACTGTTTCGGGATTGCTTCTATGCCGTACTCACCGGAGTTCGGGCTTTATGCGATACACGGGGCGTCCCCTTCGAGGACTTGCTGCTGTATCGGGCGCCTAATCGGGATGCGGTTTGGTACCCCTTTCCCCGGGCGATGTTTTACCCCTGGCAGCGGCAGGGCGACCGGCGCGCGGAGCTGCCGGGGCGGGAGATATATCGCTGTAAAGATAACCGCTGGACGGCAAATATATCCATTTTTGACGCCGGCCGGAAGGAATTCGTAGGTTATCTGATCAGAAAGACGGAGGAGCAGCTGCGGCTGGTCACGGGATACAAGTATAAGATAACCGCCGACCACAACGCCGCATGGCAGTCCATCAAGAAGCTGAAGGCGCTGGGGATAAGCTTCGCGGATCTGAACGGCGCCATAGAGCGGTCCGTGGCGGATTTCCACCGGGATATCAACCGCACCGTCGTCGTAGTGGATCAGGATAACCTCGCCCGTATCCGGGAAGAAGCCCTGGGCACGCAAAGCAGGCTGATCGTGCCGGAAGGCGGCGGGCTGCGGGCAACGGGCGCGGCAGGCGCGGCGGCTGACCCGGCAGCGTCTGCGGCAGCAGAGTCAGCGGCGGCTGCGGCGGCTGAGTTGCTCCCGCAAATTACGCAACCGTCCGAACCCGCGTTGTCGGCTGCGAGCACATTTCCCGCTGAGCAACCTGCTGCAGCAGCAGCAGCAGCGTCAGCGGCGGCTGACCCGCCGCAGCCCCCCGCCGACCTCGCTTCCGACGGCTGGGCCGCTTTGCGGGAGGCACTGGACGCGGTGGAGCGCGAAGCCCTGTCCCTCGTGCTGCGGGGCGGCGCCGGCGTCAGGGCTTTTGCCGACGAACACGGCCTCATGCTCGAGGTGCTTGCGGACAGTATCAACGGGAAAGCCGCCGACCTCATCGGCGACGCCCTCCTGGAAGTGGACGACACAATGACGATCTACAACGAGTATATTGATAAAGTCATGGAAATGGTGGGATCGGTATAGTTATGGACAATCAGGCGCCGGCGCGGATAGCGAATATATTGATCAACGCCCTGAAAGGCGGCGTCGTGCCCCGGGTAGGGCTGGAGTACATCACGGTAGGGCGGGCCCTGGAGATCGCGGCTATCCTGGACGACGTGGATCTCATCGCTGAGGGCGGCGCGTCTTTCCGCTTCGTGGTGGGGAAGTACGGAAGCGGGAAAAGCTTTCTCCTGCAGACCATACGCAACTACGCCACCGCCAAGGGCTTTGCCGTGGTGGACGCGGACCTCTCCCCCGAGCGGCGCTTCGCCGGGACGAAAGGCCAGGGCCTGGCTACCTATAAGGAGCTCATCCGGAACCTCTCCACCAAGTCAAAGCCGGACGGAGGCGCCCTGCCGCTGATCCTGGAGAGATGGATATCCGGCATACAGACCGACCTCAAGGCGCAAAGCAGCCTGGAGGGGGAGCCCTTTGACCTTGAGGTGGAGAAGCGGATCTACGCGGTAGCCGGCAGCCTCGAAGGGATGGTCAACGGATTTGAGTTCGCCAAAGCCGTGGTCACCTACTGGCGGGCCTACCGGCAGGACGACGCCCCATTGAAAAGCAACGTCCTCAAGTGGTTCCGGGGGGAGTACGCCACCCGCAGAGAGGCGAAAGCCGACCTGGACATCAACTTCATCGTCACCGACGAGACCTGGTACGATTTCCTGAAAATCTTCGCTATATTCTTAGTCAGCGCCGGCTACAACGGGCTGTTGGTGATCATCGACGAGTTGGTCAATATATATAAAATCCCCAACTCCATCACCCGGCAGAACAATTATGAGAAGATACTCACGATGTACAACGACGTGCTCCAGGGGAAAGCGGGGCATATCGGCTTCCTCATGAGCGGCACGCCCCAGTGCATAGAGGACAAGTATAAAGGCGTCTTCAGCTACGAGGCCCTGCGGTCCCGGCTGGCGGAGGGGCACTTTTCCGCGAAGGGGATGAAGGACCTCACCGCCCCCATCATCCGGCTGCTCATGCTTACCCAAGAAGAGATGTACGTCCTGGTGGAGAAGCTCCGGGACATTCACGCCGATCTTTACCATTATTCGCCGACCTTGAGCCACGAAGACCTGGTTTATTTCCTCACGGTGGAGTATAACAGGGTGGGAGCCGACACCCACATCACCCCCCGGGAGATCATCCGCGACTTCATCGAGCTTGTCAACATCCTCCACCAGAACCCCGGGAGAAGCGCCGCAGATATCCTGGGGAGCAACAGTTTCGAGATGGCGAAAGGCGGCCTGAGCGACGAGGATATACACAGCGACTTTCAGGAATTTGAGGTGTAGCGCGATATGGACGTTTTCAGCCGGCTTGCCCCGTTCATCCAGGATTTCATCTACCAAAACCAATGGGAAGAGCTCCGCGGGATACAGGTGGCGGCTTGCGAAGCCATATTTAACAGCGGCGACAATCTCCTGCTTTCCTCGGGCACGGCTTCCGGCAAAACCGAAGCCGCATTCCTGCCCATTCTGACGGAGCTGTACGAAAACCCGTCCAAATCCGTGGGCGTGATGTATATATCACCCCTGAAAGCGCTGATCAACGACCAGTTCAAACGGCTGGAGCTGCTGCTTTTGGACTCCCACATCCCCGTCTATAAATGGCACGGCGACGCGTCCTTGTCACAAAAAAACGAACTGCTCAAGTTTCCCGAGGGCATCCTGCAGATCACGCCGGAATCCTTAGAGAGCCTCCTGACCAATAAGCGGGGCGCCTGCCTGCAGCTGTTTTCCGACCTGCGCTTCATCATCGTCGATGAGGTCCATCACTTCATGCGGGACGCCCGGGGCATACAACTTCTTTGTATACTGGAACGCTTGCAGCAGCTTACCGGCGTCGTACCCCGGCGGGTCGGCCTATCCGCTACCTTAGGGGACGTGTCCCTGGCGCAGACCTGGCTCAACACAGGTACGGGCCGCGGCTGTATCGCCCCCGTCACGGACGAGGGGAAGAAGCGCGTCCGGCTCCATGTGGAGCGCTTTGTGAACTACGCCGACAAGCGCGACCTGGAGGAGCGGGACGGTAGCGGCAATGTGGTGAGCGTCAGCAGCGGGGATATGGGCAACCGGGAGCATTATGAGTACCTCTTCAAGATGACCCTGGACAAGAAGACCATCATCTTCACCAACAGCCGGGAAGAGACAGAGCTGGTGATGGCGAACCTGAAGGAAATCGCGCTGAAGAATAAAGCCCCCGACGTCTACCGGGTGCATCACGGCAATGTATCCGCCCTGATCCGGGAGACGACGGAGGACGAGATGAAGTCCGCCGACGAGAAAATCGTCACCGGCGCCACAGTGACCCTGGAGCTTGGTATCGATATCGGCTCTCTGGACCAGGCGGTGCAGGTGGGCGCCCCTCTCAGCGTATCCAGCTTCGCCCAGAGGTTGGGGCGCTGCGGGCGGCGCGGACAGATACCTCAGCTTTTGTTTACTTTTGTGGAAGATCTGCAGATCAACGCCGCGGATACCCTGGGCCCCATCAACTGGGAATTCATCCGCACCATCGCCATCATCGAGCTTTATACGAAGGACCACTGGCTGGAGCCGATACCGCCACGCCGCCACGCCTACAATCTGCTCTATCATCAGACCATGAGCCATCTGAAAAGCTGCGGCGAGACGTCTCCGGCGGCCTTGGCCCAGGCATTGCTGAGGCTGGGGTGTTTTCAGGAGATTTCTCAGGAGGATTACCGGCTGCTCCTGGCGCATCTCATCGACACAAACCAGCTGGAGCGTACCGAGCGGGGCGGCCTCATCATCGGCAGAGAAGGCGAGAAGGTCGTCAACAGTTACAAGTTCCTGACCGTTTTCATGACGCCGGAGTATCTGCTGGTCAAAGACGAAAACCGTACCATTGGCACGGTGGACAAGGTCTACCCGGTGGGTTACCGCTTCGCCCTGGCGGGGCTGACCTGGGAGACGGTGGACGTCAACGAGAAATCCAAGGTGATCTTTGTCAAGCGGGTGCCGGGCATATCGGTGGTGGATTGGAATATGGATTTCGAGGTGGATCTACACACCCAACTCGTGCGGAAGATCAGGAGCGTCCTGGCGGAAGAAGTTCCGTATCCCTACCTGAGCGAGCGCTGCGCCGAACGCCTGGGCGAGATACGGTACATCGCCCGCAACAGCGGCATTTTAGCGCATGTGGTCACGCCACTGTCTGACCGGAAGTATGCCGTATTCCCCTGGGTAGGCACGCGGCAGCTTTTCACTTTGCACTACGCCCTGTTGCACAGGAAGATCAGGAGCAGACTGCCCTGGATCACCAGTGTATACCTGGAAGTCGTCTTCGAGGGGACGGCGGAGGATCTGGCGGCGGTCATCGACGATATCCTGAGTTCCGATCTGGACCTGTACGACCTGCCCCTGCCGGATAAAGCCCAGGTCATGGGCAAGTACAATGAATTCATCCCCCCCGCGCTGCTCCGCAAGCAGTTTGTGGAAGACTACCTCGACTTCCAAGGCCTGCGGGACGCGATGAAGGAGTGACACATATGTTCACGAAAGGGCGCAAAATCATTTCGCTGCTGCTTTTCGTCGCCTTGATCGCGGCGACGTCCGCCGGCGTTGGCGCACCGACTTACGCGAGCCCCGCTGAATCAGGCGCTTACTCCCATGCCTACGCCTGCGTCCGTCTCCTGGACGGCGAAGCTTATCAGACCGGCGGCGACGGCGCGACCAGGACGTACACTTACAAAACAGGGGACGATGCCTTTCGTCCGATAAACGACGACTATGCCGCCTGGTATGGCAAGGTCACCGACTTCATCCACATGGTTTTTACCGGCAGCCCCGCGTTCTTCGAGGCGCGCTTCGATTACGACGAAGGATATGGCGATAGCGCCTTTGTATTCGAAATGCTTGTCCGGGAGACCGCGGGCAGGACGCGGGAGGCTGAGGCCCTGGCGCGGGATATCGTCAGCGCGACGGTCCATGGCGATATGACGATCCGCGAGAAGTATTTTGCCTTATACTCGTGGATGGCGCGTCATATATCCTACGACGGGAGGACTGCCGACCCCGCTTCGGCGGCGGGGCGCGCCGCCTACGCGGAGGGGCAAAGCTTTGAAAACGCGCTGCTGAACGGGCAGGCGGTATGCGGAGGTATCGGCCGGGCTTACATGCTGCTGTGCCGGCTTGCCGACTTGCCTGTACTCTTCGTCACAGGGGACGCGGCGGCAGACCATGCCTGGAACAAGGTCTACATCGACGGCAAATGGCTCAACGTGGACCTTACCGACGCCTGCAAGCGGCACAATATATACACGGGGCTCTTTGCCGAGGATGACTCCGCGCTCACCGGCAGCCGCTACAGGCCGCAGCTGGCGGACTATATGGATATCGTCCCTTTCCTGTATCCGGACCTCAGCCCCTGGGACATGGCGGAAGAGCCCGCCCCATTGCCCGAGCAGGCGCCGGGGCCAATCCCGGCGCCGACGCCTGCCTACCAGCCTGGCGAAAATGATATCAAGGTGATCATCGACGGAAACATCATCGCCTTTGACGTACCGCCGCGCATCGTCAATAACCGGGTCATGGTCCCCCTTCGCGCCATTTTTTATGAGATGGGCGCGGAGGTCGTCTGGGACGAAGCCGCGCAAGCCGTCACCGCTGTCAAGGGCGAAACCACAGTCGTCCTGACCATAGGGGATACATCCCCGACCATCAACGGCGACGCGGTAGTCCTGGATCAGCCGGGGATCATCGTAGACGGCAGGACTCTCGCGCCGCTGCGCTTTGTAGCGGAAGCCTTCGGCGGCAGCGTGGAGTGGGCCGGCGACGAAAACACCGCTTACATTGCTAGATGAGCAAACACAAAGGGGACGGTTCTTTTGTGTCATACGTATGCGCAAGCATGACACAAAAGAACCGTCCCCACTGTGCTTCAGCAGCCTACCGGCTAAAGCCCAGGCTCTGCATCCAGGTATCCAACTGATCCAGCAGGCGCTTCTCATCCAAATCGTTCCGGTCGCCCGGTTGGCTGCCTTCAAAGTGCATCACGCTGAGTCCTTCATTCTTGAGAATCATGCCATGCCGCAGACGCTGCTGCACACATCCGATGCCATGGCGCCATATCGCGAATAACGCGCCGTCGGCTTGCATCGCTTTGGCGAATTCCACGTAGTTGTTATCCGCAAACGTTTGCTGATCGATCATATAATTCGACCAGAAGCCTCTTCCTTCTTTGCCTGCCGCAAACCGACACATGTCTTCCCGCGTCACAACCGGCGTATCTTCCGGATAATCCATGCTCATGTCCACAAATGCGATGCCTTTTTCCGGATCCGAATTAATGCTGCCTCCGCACATCATATGCGAATACGAAGAACCGATGGAGACAGCGCCGTAAGTCTCCAGATAGCGGTAGAATTTCAGGTAATGCCAGGGGGGCGGATCAGATTCCATCCAGCGGAAGCGTTCATTGCCCACCGCCGCGACTTTGTTATCGGCACGCCATTGTACCTCATCACGGACTGTCTTCCAGAAATCAACGGTAGCCTGAGGATCGACTTTGGTTAGCCCGCCGATGGTGTAGACCGAATACAGATCCTTCACCGACAACGGCGTCGGTTTCGTCCTCGCCATCAGATAGCAAATCTCTCTTGCGCATTCTGAACGGATCGAACTGGTATCCATTAATGAGATTGCCATCTCTTCATCGAAATGTTGGCCGAAAATGCGCTCGATATCGTTGACTATCTTCAGGTTGCAGTAGGTCTTATGCTCCATCATCGCTTCTTCGCGCTGCTCGTCATACGGACCGAGATACATGAAGCGATCCGCCATCCACTGGGGCATATTCTCGTAGTCCCTGGCTTGCTGGCCCCGTTTCCCGTGTTGGTCGCATACGCATGGCATGGGGACTGACAGCTTACGTTTCGGCCAGGGCGACCCGTCGTCGATGTAGCCCAGGAACTGACCGCCCCAACAATTGCCCTGATACCCGCAGATCTCCCTGCCCCAGCCGCGTACCTCGCTGGCCAGCCTTGCTCTCCTCGCATAGGGTTCGTTCTTGTTCGACATCATTGCCCCGACCGGATTGTCTTCAATGATGGTGAGCGCGGGGAAAGCGTGCGCCCAATTCCAATTGCCCTGACCTACGACTTTTTCTTTGCTCTCAATGGATTTTTGCCAGCCGGCCCGGAGTTCTTTCGCGAAGCTCCAAAACTCCAGGGGCCTGGTTTCCCAGATTTGCCCGTTCGCCATTTACTTCACCTCTCTTTTCACTGTTAACCTATATTGTTCCGTAATGCCGTCTCTTATCCGTCTTCATCCATAATCAATATACAGTGTAAATCGCCAACGCTGATATCCTGCACGGCGGCTATGCCCGATCCGACTTCCCAAAGCGCCTTGGACGTACCGTGGGTCTTGACGGCGGCAAAA
>Ga0082212_10001292_pt1 | contig 36975 bp, 19 predicted proteins | sample TergutNt197P3_FD_71548 | JGI IMG/M metagenome (GOLD analysis project Ga0082212, IMG submission 71548) | Neocapritermes taracua P3 segment gut microbial communities from Petit-Saut dam, French Guiana - Nt197 P3 | ecosystem: Host-associated > Arthropoda: Insects > Digestive system > Gut ...
GTGGAGTACATCGCCTTGTACGTCGCCGCGCCTGTCACCGACACTATGGCCGGATCCCAGCCGCTGAACGTGTAGGTGTACTGGGCGTCGGCCGCCTTCGTCGGCGTCGCGCCGCTGTAGACCGGCGTCGCGCCGTAGTCAAATTCGTTCGCGTAAAGCACGGTGCCGTCATCGTTGACGAACGTGATGGTGTACGGGTTCACGGTTGCCTTGTACGTCGCCGTGTACGTCGTCGCGCCTTTCACCGGCTCTATGGCCGGGGTCCAGCCGTCGAACGCGTAGGTGTACTGCGCCGTGGCTGCCTTCGTCGGCGTCGCGCCGCCGTAGGTCGGCGTCGCGCCGTAGTCAAATTCGTTCGCGTAAAGCACGGTAGTGCCGTCCTCGTCGACGAACGTGATGGTGTACGGGTTCAGCTTGGTGGAGTACATCGCCTTGTACGTCGCCGCGCCTGTCACCGACACTATGGCCGGATCCCAGCCGCTGAACGTGTAGGTGTACTGGGCGTCGGCCGCCTTCGTCGGCGTCGCGCTGCTGTAGACCGGTGTCGCGCCGTAGTCAAATTCGTTCGCGTAAAGCACGGTGCCGTCATCGTTGACGAACGTGATGGTGTACGGGTTCACGGTTGCCTTGTACACCGCCTTGTACGTCGTCGCGCTTGTCACCGGCACTATGTCCGGAGTCCAGCCACTGAACTCGTAGGTGTACTGCACCGTGGCGGCTTTCGTCGGGGTGGCCCCTGCGTAAACCGGGGTCGCGCCGTGTTCAAACTCATTTTGGTAAAGCACGGTTGTGTCGTCTTCATCGTAGAAGATTACCGCGTATTTGTTGATTTCATAAACTGCGGTAACCGTTAAATCCCCAGTGATATTACTGAATTCCTTGTCCCAGCCGGTGAAATGCCAGCCCGGTTTGTTGTTGGGGCTAGTCGGGGCGACCGCCCCTTCGCCTTCGGTAATAATTTGTGAATCAAGCTCTTCGCCGTCCCAGTCAACGAATGTTACTTTGTATCTGTTTAACACCGTTACAGAAAAATCTTGGCTATAATCCAGTAAAATCATCCCGATTGTAAGTGAAATTGCCCAGTCGTTGTCAGTTCCGAGACGGCCCGGGACGCCGCGGTTTATTGCCGTGCCGTCGCCAAGCTGACCGCTGGCATTGTTCCCCCAAGCCCAAAGGCTGCTGCTCGCTTTGAGGGCAAGGGTGTGGCTGCCCTTATCTGCAAAAGCTCTAGTTGGCGCAGCAGCAACCCAGTCGTTGTCAGTCCCGATACGGCTTGGGAGGCTGCGGTTTATTGTCGTGCCGTCGCCAAGCTCACCGCTGAAGTTTTCTCCCCATGACCAGAGGCTGCCATCTGTTTTAAGGGCTACAGTGTAGCAGTATCCTCCCCAGCCAACCGCCCAGTCATTGTCTGTGCCAACGCGGATAGGCCTGTGGCGGTTCACCTCAGTACCATCGCCAAGACCGCCCGTTAAGTTGTAGCCCCAAGTCCAGAGGCTGCCGTCCGATTTTAACGCCACCGTATGGGCGCAGCCTGCGGAAACAGCAACCCAGTCAGTGGCTGTGCCAATTCGAATAGGTGTGGTGTGCTTTTCATCGTCCGCTGTGCCGTCGCCTAGTTGGCCATGATGGTTATTTCCCCAAGTCCAAAGGCTGCCGTCCGTTTTTAGAGCCACCGTGTGGGCGAAAGGGAGGTTGGTTTCGCCGTGACTCCAACCAGCTGAAAATACCTCAGCCCAGTCATTGTCCGTCCCAACGCGAACAGGTGCGGTGCGCTGTTCCGACGTGCCGTCGCCTAGCTGGCCGAAATTATTGGCGCCCCATGCCCAAAGGCTGCCGTCCTTCTTAAGGGCCACAGTGTGCTTGTCGCTTGCCGAGACAGCGACCCAATCGTTGTCCAGCCCAATGCGAACAGGTGCGTTGCGGTTCGTTCTAGTGCCGTCGCCTAGCTGGCCATAGGTGTTTGCGCCCCATGCCCACAAGCTGCCATCAGTTTTAATGGCGATGGAATGGCTTCCTCCTGCAGATACTGCGCCCCAATCATTTGCTGTCCCCACTTTTGCAGGAACGCTGCGACTTGTGTTAGTACCATTGCCTAGCTGGCCGAAATCATTGTTGCCCCATGACCAAAGGCTGTTGTCGTCTTTGAGAGCCAAACTGTACTGGTAGCCTGCCGAGAACGTCGCATTCGAATCAATGTTGCCGCCGAAAACGCCGTCCTTTATGGTCGCTGTTACGACTACTGTACCCGCGCCAGTGGTGCTCAAAGTGTTGCCCTCAATGGTTGCGCCGGTAGCACCGGGGTCTTTGACGCTCCAAACAATGTCTTGGTTTGTTGCATCAGACGGAAGCACGGTACCAGAGAGAGCCAAGGGAATTCCTGCTGTTGCTTCGGCAGGTACGCCTGTGATGTCATCTACCGAGACGAATGACCCGGTATCCGCCAATGCCGTTACGGGCAGCATGACGGTCAGCATCATAAGAACAGCAAGAACCCTTACCACCGTAACTTTTTTGTTTAATTTCATTGTTTTTTCTAGCTCCTTTTAATGTTATTGTGCCTCTTTTCTTCTGGAGTTGGGGTTCTTCCTTTTCAGCCTCGTTGTTCACGTGCAACGTGGTTAAACGGCCTCTTTTTCCCGAGTTGAGGTTCTCTCTTGCACAACTGTGCGAATCACCTCCTGTTCGTTTTATATCACGATAAACTGTCTTGGTCAAGTAAAATGTGAAAATATGATGAAAAAAGAAAATTGCGGCTGTTGTCGCTGCATTGTTCACATCGTTTTCATTGGTGCAAAAAGTGTGAATAAGTGCGAATAGTGCAAACAAATACCACATAGTTACAAATAAACCTATTAATAGCATCAAATCGTATAGCTTCTGCTGTCGAACCGATTACACTGCAGTGTTAACAAAAGATGTCGAGTTTTGCATGGGAGTTGACATTTTTTATGCGCTATGATGCTCTGCTGGCACAGCCACAAGTGACATAGTGCTCGACCGCGCAGACAAGATAATCCATCTGTGCGAAATGAAATTTGCGTCAAGCGAATATACAGTAGGCAAAGCATACAGCGCAAAGATACTGTTCCAATTGACTATGAACGACCTCTTTGCAAAAAAGAATGAGAGAGAGAGCTATAATCTCGCACGATACTGTTAAGCTATAATTCTCTGCAACGTAAATGAAGTATTTACATAAATAGAACGTTTCGTATTTTAATTCAAAAGTATGACGGTGGTGCAAAGACAATGCAGGAGAGGTTCATTTAAGTCGCTTTCCGACAAACCAAAACAGCGGGAACCAAAAATTTTAGTGCTGATGCAAATTCCCCCTTGACAAATGAGAACACATGTTCTATCATTATTAATACAACCCCTATTCGAGGTGGCAGATATGGAGAGGGTGATAGCGCACTCTGATTTGAATTGTTATTACGCGTCTGTTGAGATGCTCAGGAACCCACGCCTTCGCGACGTGCCGATGGCGGTTTGCGGCAGCAGGGCAGAGCGCCATGGGATTGTCCTGACAGCCAACTACATTGCGAAAAGGCGTGGGGTCAAAACAGGCATGGCCAACTGGGAAGCGTGCAGAGTCTGCCCTGGGCTTTACACTGTACCGCCCCGCTACAGCGACTATTTGCAGTTTTCCGCATTTGTGAGGGAGATATACTCCGAATACTCGGACCGTATTGAGGCTTTCGGCATAGACGAAAGCTGGATCGACCTTACAGGCTGCGTGTCGTCCTTCGCCCAAGGGGAAAAGGCCGTCCATGAAATACGGGGCAGGGTAAAGCGCGAACTCGGCCTGACGGTTTCCATTGGCCTCTCTGACAACAAAGTGTTCGCAAAGCTCGGGAGCGACATGAAAAAACCCGACGCTTGCACAGTCATACCAAAGGAAAAGTTCAGGGAGATTGTCTGGCCGCTGCCCGTCGGCGACCTGCTGTACGTGGGGAGGGCGACAGAGGTGAAGCTGCGGAGCAGGTACATCGATACCATCGGAGGCCTTGCCAAGACAGACCCCGACAACTTGAAACGCTGGTTCGGGAAAGTCGGGCTTGTGCTATACGCCTTCGCAAACGGCGAAGACAGGACGCAGGTAGCGGCCTGCGGCGTCGAGCCTCCTGTGAAGAGCGTCGGAAACAGCCATACCTGCCCTCGCGACCTCGCATGCGACCAGGACGTGAAGATAATGATATACGCCCTTTCTGACAGCGTCGGGGCAAGGCTCATGGAGTACGGCCTAAAGGCGACGACGGTTGAGTTTTCCTATGTGAATACGGATTTGACGGCGCATGCGGTAAGGCAGGCAAAGCTAGAGAGCCCCACCGACATCTCCAGCGAGATTGCGGCGGCGGCGTTCAAGCTGTTCAAGCGGCATTACAGCCACTGGCCTTCCCCCCTGCGGAAGATAGGGGTTCGGGGGTGCGGGCTCGTCAGCGCCGATTTGCCAAAGCAGCTTTCTCTGTGGGAAGACGCCGCGCAGGCAGCCAGCAAAGAAGAGCTGGAACGCACGGTAAACCGCCTGCGGGAACGTTACGGAAATAAGATTATCCAAAGGGCGATCATGTATCTGGACACGGACCTGTCCGGCGTGGACGCAAAGCGCGACCATTTGATACACCCGTTAGGCGTGTTCAGGTCCGGTGCCATCCAAATTTGAACCGCAAAGCCGCTGCAAGCGGTTTGCCGGAAAGATCAAGGAAAGGAGGCTTGCCATGGGGCGGCTGTGCGAATACAACAGCGCGGCAGACAATTGCCAAACAGACAAGTACTCAATAAGGATCCCGCTGCGGATGACCCAGCTTACAGAGCGCGACGGCCGTGCTTGGCCGCTGGCTTTCGAATGGAAAGATGCGGACGGGGAAGCCATTCGCGTCAAAGTCGACAGGATCGTTTCCGTGGCTCCGTGCGCCGAACAAAAGAGCGGCTCTGTTGGGGACCGCTACGAATGCGACATCGGTGGCCGGATCGAATACCTTTATTATTCCAAGCTTCAGCCGCGCAAGTGGTTCAAGGTGCAGGAAGTCAGCGAGGCAGAATACAACGCCTATTACAAATTGCCGGGCGAGCCAGGCAAAAAGCCAAAATCTAACGCATAGAGGAGGATATGGAAGTGTGCGGAAGGTACTACGTCGAAATTGACGAAAACGAGCTGCGCGACATAGTAGACGCAGTCATGAAACAGGAAGAAGAGCACCAGGAACAGTTGAAAATCAAACTGTACGGCGAAATGTTCCCGACGGATTTTGTCCCTGTGCAGACGGGCATCGGCCAGTTCCAAGCGATGAAGTGGGGGTATGCAAGCGCAAGCAAAAGGCCTGTCATAAACGCTCGCAGCGAAACTGCCCTGACAAAGCCGATGTTTCTGGAATCAATGAAGCTGCGCCGCTGTCTAGTGCCGGCAAGCGGCTATTATGAGTGGAAAAAAGAAGGAAGCCGGAAAGTGAAGCACAAAATCTACATCCCAAGGCAGCCGATGTTCATGGCCGGGTGCTACAGGCAGGAGCCGGGGAACCTCTTTAAGAGTTTCGTCATCCTTACGAGGGCGGCGGCTGGCGATCTTGAAGAAATACACGGACGCATGCCCGTCATCATCCCGAGAAGCTGTGCCAAAAACTGGCTGCACGGCGGCCCCGATGCCATGAACAATGCCCTGACGGAACTGGCCTTTGAACAAGCCACTTAAGCATGCATCGCGCAAAAATTCAAGGATCGCTTTTTCGGGCAAAGTGCAATTTGTGGTGCAGTTTAAAGTGCAATCGTTGCCCTTTAATTGCCCTTTATCTATTTCCACGTCATAAGAATAATCATCATCAAGCGGCACGATAATCCTAAATACATCGCCGTCAATTAGTATTCCCATGCATTAAAAACCAAATCCTAATATAAATAACAAAAAATGTAAATTTCCTCTTGACAATTGGTAGATATTGCCATATAATAGTATTTGTGAATGGTAATAAATTGTTTTGGTGTAAATAATAGCTTATTGCTTGAACAACAACTTATACCTTGTGGAGGAAATTATTATGAAAAGATTTATCAACCTTGTTGCGGCTTCAATACTGCTTATCACTACGGTGTTTGCGCCGGCGGCCTACGCGGCAGCGCCCGACGGCGGCAACACTCTCAACCTGCACACCGGCGACGCTATCACGATCAAAAAAGTCTCACGTGACCAGTATTTCATGACGCTTGCAGGCAGGCCCATCGAAACCAACGTATACCAGATTTCAGGCGGGAACGGCATCGACCAGTTCATGTACTGCCTTGAGCACGGCTCAGGGTACGCGCCTGGGAACGCCATCATGAATATAAAGGATGTGTATTCATGGCAGGGCGGCGGCAAACCGGAAAACGGCATGCTGTACAACGAAACGACGCACCAGCCGGTTCCGACGGAAAACCTGCAGGTGACGCTCAAAAGCGGATACACGCTTACCCCGGCAGACACGTTCGCCCTAGACACGATTTACCAAAACAGCTACTCGCTGAAAAACAGGATAAGCATCGACTGGGTAGAAGTGTCCTATGCGACCCAAAACGCATTCAGGGCATTTATCACAGACATCGCAGGGGTTACCTGGGGAGCGGAAAGCGTCAGCTACGCAGGCGGCGCATACTATGACGGCAGCGGACGCCTCTGCGTCGGCAGCGTGAAGGCCCGCAACGTTTCCGACAACAACATTCTCCAGTATTCATACGAGCTGTACAAGCTCGCAATGAAAGCCAGGGCGGAAGCGAAGATCGTCTCGGACGCCAAACTGAAGCTGGTGAAAATAAGCGAGGACAATTTAGGCGACATGACCACTATCAAGGTCAGGGTCGACTCCGGCGGAAGCGCTTGGCAGGTGTCGCAAGTTTGCAAAGAAGAGCTCGTAGGCTTCGGAGGCTCCATTGACAAGGCTTCGGGAAGCGACGGGGAGACAATCACGCTCACCGTGCCCAACGAGCAGCTTGAAAATTTTGTGCTAGACGTCAGGAGCAGGGAGGCGAGAAGCTCAGGGAACCTTTACTTCGCCATCCCCCAAAATGCGGCTTACCAGAAAATGATAGGCATGAATTCAGTGATCAACGACAACAAGCAGGACACCATGACCTTTAAACTGCTGGGCGAGGTGGACGACGACATCCCGTTGCCCGAGGTTCCAAAATTCACGTTCCCCGGAAAGAAATCCGACCAAGAAGGCGGGTTTGACGACAATGTCCAGAGCGGGAGGGGCGACGCGCTGCTCAACGCAGGCTTTGAATTGTACATTGACGGAGTCTACAAGACGACATTCTACGCAGACGAATTCGGTTTGAACGGGATTTCCGACCCGATTGAAATTTGGAGAGCAGAGGATCTGACCCCAAGCATCGGAACACACAAAGGCTCAGGCATGCCAAACAGCGTGTCCTACGACGTTTCGGCAACGGTCAGAATCAAAGAAATCGTTCCGGAAGGGTACCTGTCCGAACCGGAATCAGGCCAAGGGCGCACTGGGTACCGGGAGTTTTCAGTCCGGTTCAGGGCGAAGACCTCAAGAACCATCAGGTCCGACGGGGACGGAGGCTGGGACGTCGAACCTTGGGAAGACTATCAATACTACATTACGCCGGACACAGGCTACAACAACAGCACAGATGACAGGAAGCAGAGCGAGACCAGGTTCATCAACTTGGTTCAAAAGGGGAACCTGCACATCAACAAAACAATCGAAAAAGACTTCGACCCCTGGGGTGACGTCCCGGCTACAAAAGTCCCGATGGAAGGCGCAAAGTTCACCATCAGGCTCACAGGCGCAGGGAGCGAAAGACATCCGTACCTCAGAGCTGTAAAAATAACAAAGGGCCAAGAAGGCTATGACCCGTGGGCAAACTGCTACCGCATCGTCAAAGACGGAAGCGGCACTGCCATGGACGGCAAAGGCGGCGAGAGCTCCTTTTTCACTACGTCAGAATTCGGCCAGATAAGGATATACGACATACCATGGGGGACGTACCAGATAGACGAAATTGCGGCGTCGACTGAGGGGTATGTGCTGGAACACACGAACATTACGATAAGCAAGAATGAGCAGCTGCTCAGCAAGGATATAGTGGATTACGTAATACGCGACGAACTGGTCATATACAAAGTGGACAGCGAAACGGAAAAACGCATCCCTTCGGCGAAAATGGCTTTCAGGCTCAGGTACATGGGCAACCCGAACACGCCGCTTGAAGAAAGGCAAAAAGACAAAAACTACGGAAAGTACCTTTCGGCGAACTCCGGCAGCTCCGGTGCACAGACCTACACGTTTTTTACGGACGCCAACGGCAAATGCGCATTTCCGTACCCGCTGCAATACGGCGAATACCAGATTGAAGAGCTGGTTGCGCCGGACGGCTACTACATAGAAGAGTACGATGGCACAGGCGACTACCCGTACCTCGTGCACAAATTCACCATAAACAAAATGGGGGAAAACCCCTTTGAGCACCCAGTGGTCGAACTCAGCATAAAGAACAACCCTGTAAAAGGCAGAATAGAGGTAATCAAAACCGGCGAAACAATTACCGGGTTTACCAAGAAAAACACTGAGTACGGAGTCATCAATCTGCCAACTTTCGAAAGCAAGCCAAAAGACGGAATCAGATTTGACATATTCGCGAAATCAGACGTCAAACTGCCCGACGGCATCGACGCTCCGCTGTTCGTGGACAGGGGCGGCAAACCGGTAGAGCTTGACACCGTAGTTGAAAACCATGCACTTTGGAAAAACGCATTGCGCACGGAAGAAAAGGTGATGCCGGACGGCACAGCCCTCTCGATTACAACAGAGAGGTATCCCGACGACCTTGCGGCGATGTCAAAAGCGAACCTCTTGACCGCGACAAGCAAGCCAAACAAATACGTGCTTGAATACTCAGTGGAAAACGACGAGTTTATTGAAAACTACAAGTATGACATCTATGTTGAATATACGCCTGACGGCTATGCGGTTTCGGAGATAAACGTCACCAAAAAGACAGAGCATGTGAGCGGCACCCTTGCGGGCACATACCTTTTCCCAGAAAACACATATGCTGAAATTGCTACAGGAAGCGAGAAAACCAATGGCGTTTCGGGGTACAGAAATCAGGTGTTCGCAAACAAAAACGAAATCTCAATGGATTATTTGTACAATTTGGACCTTGTCAAAACAAGTGAGCGCCTGCTCATCGAACCGCCCTGCGATTTCGCAGTGAAATACGAGGGTCACGGCACGGCGTACCACACATACACAAACGGGGCGAAGACGGAATTCTACACAGCCATGTGGACGGACGAAAGCCACTCTGCCCAAGTATTCGTCAAACATTCAAACACAGACGAAAACTACGCAAAGTATTTTCTGGCTGGGGACGTAAAATCAATTGCCCCGATAGAATGCTTGTACGTAATGCAGGACGGGGAGCTTGCAGAGATGGTAACGACCCCGGCGGGGCTGTACCTTACAGACAAGTCGGATGAAAAATTCATTTTCGCAGACGACGAGGAAGAGCCCACGGAATACTTCGTGGCAGTGGAATCAGACGGCTCCATAGAATACGCAGCCTGCGGAATTGACTGGCGGGCATGGGAAAACCTGCCCAGCGAGGAAGAATGGCCCCAGTTGGCAGACTATGCGCTGATGTATGGCCGCATGCTGGAAAAACAGCAGATAATGTTTGAAAAGGATGGCGAATACTTGATTTTCGCAGAAATAGACGGCAAACCGGGCTTTGCAGCCTGCAGCAGCCACGGTGAAGTTTTCGACACAAAGATCGAGGCTTTCACGGCAACCTTGTTCAAGTCGCCATATGCAGACGGCGAAATCGTGCTTGCGCACGACAACGGCTTCGTGCTGACAGTTGACACCGATGTGACTGGAGGAAAAGTCCGCATAACAAGACCGGAGTTTTCATCAAGGCCCGTAACGGAACTCGACGAAAACACCAAAATCAAAACAGATGAAAACAGCGTTGAGCTGTCGATTCCAGTGACTGAGCCCTCAGTCTTCATGGAATTGAACGACGGGACAAGAGTCGGGCTCGTGTATTCCGGAGGATATGCGTTCACAACAGTGGAAGTGCCTCTTGGCAACGAATACCCGGTTCTCATATACGAAGGGGCGACGCGCAGCCTCACGAAAAACGAGCAGGGCGACGTGCTGTCGCCGCTCACTCCGAAGCTCGACCTTTTGACGCCGGACGCGTCAGGCGACAGGATTTCGGCCGAGCTGATAACCCCGCCCCTGGCACCGGTGGAAAGCACAGTTTTCAGGGCGGCGACAAAGAGGATGGACACCGGGGCGATAGTATTCATCTTCCCCGACGGCAGAAAGATGGAAATCAGCGCGATAACAGACCAAGACGGAAAAACCAGGGGCCATGCATCCATAACGTGCTTCACCCCCACGTACAGGTACTTGTTGGGCGAGTTCGTGGAGAGCATAACAACAGGGGAAGCAGAAAACGGAAAAGCCGTTTCGAGCCTACTGCCCCTTGGCCAGTACGTCGTCCGCGAAAGCAACTCTGTAAAAGGCGTATTCGTTGAGGACGGAGATTATGAAGTGACCCTTGACTACCAAGGCAATTATGTGCCGCTGGTGTGGGGAAGCACGTCCGTGGACAACAAAATGGCTTCGATGCAGCTAAACGTGAAGAAAGTCTTTCAGACTGGCCAAGGCAGCGAAGAGTACATGCCAAAAGCCGGCGCCGTGTTTGGAGTGTATACAGGAGAAAAAATCCTGAACTTGGAAAAAGGCAGCCTTATAGGGGTGCTCGTTACAGACAAAAACGGCATGGCGACAGATGCTTTCAAGGCACCTTTTGGAGAGTATTACCTGAAGGAGATCAAGACGCTCTCGGGGTATGACCTGAACCCTTACATGTACCCGTTCACATATGACGAGAACATTGTTGACAGCCCGCTAAAAACCCAGTTCAACGACGAAGGCGTAACCGTCGAGTACAGGTACGTTGACGACAACAACTCCCAGCTGGTTGTAAAAACACTGAAGCAAATACCGCAGATATCGTACAAAGTAAACGGTGTTGAGATAGACGCCGCCAAAGCCGGGGTTAAAGCGGCGGGCAACCTGCTGATAAGCACAGAGCTGACGGGCATCGATCACATGGCGAAGATCAGCAACATCGGCAAGCAAACGGTACAGATTGAATTCGAGAACGGCGGAACCATTGAGTACAAGGCGGGGGACAAAAGTTTCGAAGTAGTGGTCGCCCAGCCGGAGGACAATGCCCTTGTTGAAGTAACAGTTCCGGAAGCGAATTCAACGGATGTGAAAACGTCAAAAGACAGTGAAGGGAACAATATCACCGCGATCAGCTTCAAGCTTGGGCTGAACAACATCACATACAGGGCGTCCCTTGACGCTAGCCTGGGCACGGACCCGGCAAGGCCGATGATGAAATCGGGAAAAACCCTAATCTACAGGGAAACAAACATTGCTGCCGGAACAGACAAGCTAGTCTTGGAAAACATTGATGAAAACGAGTTTGTCACAGACATTCCGTTCAGGCAAGAATTGTCAACCGAATCAAGATACACAGTTGACATTAATGAGCTTCATGGGGTGGCAGACATTGAAATTTTAAGCAAATGTATAATAAAAGTAGAACGCAATGGAGAGACGATCTCACTCTCTGCGGATTCCGAAGACGCAGCTGCAGTCAACAAAGACGGTGCGATTGCGGAAACAGCTGCCGGAGTGCAGCCAGACGGGAGCGTTGTAAAAAATAATCCGCTTACGATTGTATATTACACCAAAGACCTGACAATCAACGACATTAACAACTCAAAAGAATTCGTCAGGGCAAAACTGGGCGCAGTTTACGCAGAAGGTGAATTGACGTTTGGCAAGGTCCCGCTTTCAGCCTACAAGGACGGGGCCCCCGTAGAACCGGGTACAAACATGGTGCTCGACAAGATGGCTTGCTATACGTTCCTCTTGTCAGACGGGGTCACGAAAGCAGACGTGGTCCTTATGCCGGACAACACGCTAAAGGCGACCCTGGACGGCAAAGTGACGTCGAATTTCGAAGCGTACAACATTCCGGTGCTCCAGTCACAAGGAGAGACAGCGCTTGTTGTCGACAAACATGGCGAGCCGTTTGCACAGGCTGCAGCATACCGGATGAAAACAATTGACGGCATGACCTACTTTGTAAACGAGAGCAGGACTTACACCAGGGCAGACGCTTTCGCCCCTGTGACGAGAATCGAACTGAACACGGCAGACGGCGTAATGCAGGGCATACTCAACGACCTGACCGCAAAGCCGACAAAAGGGCCGGAAGAGCCGGGAGAGCCCAAAAAGCCGGAAGAGCCTTCCGAAAACGAAGGGGAATTTGTGAAAAAGGACGAAGAGGCAGTAACGATTGAAGAGAAAGACGTTCCGGTTACAGATACAGAGGAGCAAAGCCAGCCGGATTTGGCAAGCGAAGATGCTCCGCGCATACCCAAAACCGGGAAAGAAAGCAGCATTCCGTGGGGGCCGGCCATGCTGATGGCATTGGCAGCAGCATTGGCATTCATCGAAACCCGCAAACATGCAAAACAATAAAACATAGCAAACCAAACGGCCGGCTGCATTGCAGACCGGCCCTTTGGTTAAATATACCTGCAGCCCGTGCCTGCAGGCGCTATTTTGTGTAGTGGATAAAAAGATCAAGCAGGTCGAGCATGTCGATCACGCCGTCCGCGTTCACGTCGCACATGCTGGCGGTGACGCCTTTGCCCCTTGAATCGTTGACCTTGACCAGCGTGTTCCAATTAGTGCTGTCGCTATCAAAGCCGCAGTAAAGCAGCATGATGCCAAGGTCAAGCGCGTCGACAACATTGTCCCTGTTCAGGTCGTATTTCGAGAAGGTCCGCTGATCTATATTCGTCGTAGCGGAGCCCGCTTCAATGTAGGTATCGTAGTAGTAAGTTATCTTTCCGTCAGAATCGAACCCGCTCGTCACGACGCCTGCAAGGGTCAAAGTCGCATCACCCACTGCCCTAGGCGCAAATTTGAAAACAACAATGTCAGCAGGCGCGGCAGAAGTGAACCCTTCGCCATCGCCGGACTTGAAGGCTAGCGTTACTGAGCCCTTCCACATGCCGTCTCCGGCGTAGCTCCAGAAGATGTCGCTCATGGTGACGAACCCGCTTTGGGGCTCCACGCCAAGGCTGGCGAGCATATTGCCGTCAATCAACACATCTGCCTCTACTGTCAGGAGGTTCTTCGCCCCGCTAGTCGACAGTACGAACAAGACGTCCTTGTCGATGTCACTCTCGGCGTCTGCCCTGACGCTCACGGAATAGTATATGTCAGTTATGTCGATGTCCAAGGGCAATTCGCCGCCGCTCACTGTGAAGCGCTTCGTAAGGTAGTCGGCGTAAGGCGTTGGCACGTTCGGGTAAAGCTTTCCGTTCGCGTCTTTGTACGTGGTGGCCAGTATCCTGTATGTGCCGTCAGGCACTATCGGGAAGCAGTAGTCGCCGTTAAGGTCTGCCGCCGTCCTTGAAACTCCGGGAACCGGGTTCCCAGCTGCGTCAATGAGCGTAAGCTCAGCACCCGGGACAACGTTCGCGCCTGCATTGACTTTGCCGAAAACCGAAGTAGTCTGCGCCGTCGAAACCTTGAATATGATGCCCGTCGCAAAAGATATCCCAGGCAGCGTGATGTTGCCGGCGCCGTCTGCCGCATCCAGCCATTGCCTACCGCTCAAGACGTCCGTCACATAGTAGGCAGTGCCCGGGTCAAGGCCCCTGATTTCAACAGGCCCGCTGTACCTGTTAGAGCTATAGTACGCGCTCCCCCAGGGATCGTTTACAAGGCCGCTCTTGAAACCGGCCGACGCAGCGTTTGTCGTGGCATAGAAGGAATAGTAGAAGTTGTTCGAGTCCTGCCTGAATGCGTACCCCTCCGGGTAGTCCAGCCCGTACTTGTACAGGTTCCTGAACTCAGCCTTGCTGATCATCAGATCGTTGTACAGCCCGAAATACTTGATGAAGTCGCCCCACCTGAACGTTCGCGTGGTGGTGCCGGGATTTCCGGTCCCTGTGATGGTCGTGTAGCCTGGCTGACCGGGGTAGAGCATGTCTTGGTTAGTTGTGAACTCGCCATTTCCGGAGAACGAATTGTACCTCTGAGTCCTGAACTTGGTGTCGTAAACTGCACCAACGCCCAAATGCGAGACGTAGTCAGGGGGGCCCGCCCTCTGGCCCTCGTTCGTAGTGTTCAGCTTGCTGAGGTACAGGTGGTCGCCGACCACCGGGAAGCTCGCGTCGTAAAAGCCCTTGTAGGATTTCACCATGTAGCGCTGCTGGCGCGCGCCCACGCTGTCGCCGGGAACAGGCCTGTTCGTGCCGCCCCAGCTGAAATAGTTCATGGGCGAGCCGCAGGCGCAGTGCATGATGACCGTTGTCCTCTGGTTGTCCACGATTGGGCCTCCCAAAGTTGCCGTAGCCCCGCGTACCAGGTTGGCATAGTCGTACAACCTCTGGTAGAACGTGCCGTAGCTCCTGACGCATGCCTCCGGGTCGCCGTCGTGGCCATGGCCGGTAGCGTAGCAAAGCTGGTTGCCGTAGGTGGAGTCTATCTTCATGCCGCTGAAGCCTAATTCATCGAAAATGTAAGCAGCGTAGTTTTTCGCGAAAATTTCAAGGAACTGCGGGTTGGCAAAACACGGGTACCTCGAGCCGTCGTTGGTCACGAACCCGCCGGAAGCGTTCTGAGCTGTCACTTGATCTATGTCGGCCTGAGCAAGCGAACCTGCGCTCTTTCCGTTAAGGCCCTCGAAAAGATGCAGCTTGTCCGCCCGGGTAACGCCTGCCGACAAAGTAGCCGTTGCTATGTTTGGCTGGATGCCGGCGCCCACGGTCCACGCCACGACGTTTATGCCGTGATCCTTGAAGAAATCGTTGTACCCTCTCACGACTTTCTTAGCTTCGGTATGGGTGGTGCACTGGTCCGGAAGCGGATTGGCTTGGTAATAGGCCGCCAAGGCAGGATCCTCCCATGTATAAGCCTTCAGCCTTGTCAGCACAGGCGCCCACCTTGTTGCAAGAAGGTTGTAATTAGCCGCAGCGCCGCTGTTGCTGCTTGGTATGAACCAGTGAGCGTCGAGGGTGAGCGACCGGATGCCCAGTGCCATATAGTCGCTGACTTTGTCCATTAGGTTGGTCACGCTGAAACCGGTGCCGTATCCCCAAGACTCTCCAACCGGTGCCCATGCCCAATCCGGCATGTCCGCAGAAGAAGGCAGCACAAGGAAGTCGTCGACGGAATTGGCGAGAAGGCTGTTGACGTGGATGTCGAATTTGTGGACGTCGACCTGAGCCATAGCTTCTGCGTACAGCCTGTTGCCCTCGTAGTAGTCGCCGTCGTGCACAGTTATTATGCTGGTGCCAATATACTCGTTTGCCGCCGGGGTAGCCGGCGTCAGCACCTTGCCCGGCCAGCCGACCCACGCGTAAGCCGTACTGTGGTTGCCGGTGATGCCGCTGCCGCGGGTCGGCAGCTCAAGGCCAAACACATGATAAGGCATGCCTGACCCGATGCCGATGCCAATGTTCGTGCCATAGTAGTTGTTGTAGGGTATGCAGGCGGAAGTCGTCCAGAACCAGTTGTTCCTTTGCTGCGCGTTTGTGTTGGGGGAATTGTAGTTGGCGTTCCCTTGAGTAAAGTTAGCAGCGCCGTTTATGCCCATCGTGTCAAACACAGGCATGACTGTGTCGCGGCCCCATGAAGTCGCTCCGCCTTGGAACGTCCAAAGGCCCCCGTCTACATTGCTTCCGTTGGGCCTGGCAGGCGTCACGTCCTCCATTTTGAAGTTGTTTTCCACGAACTTGGTGATGGTGATGCCTGCTGCATCCTCGCCAATGTACTTGTAGTAAGTTGATACGGCTACTGCGCCCGGCACAGCGTCCGACGTTTCGATGACGAGCCTGCGCTCCAGCGCGAGAGCAGAGTTGGTGCCTGTCACCGTAAGGCGGTTCCCTTTGCCAAAGTGGCCGGTCACGTTTGTTTCGATTGTCGTGCCTGTCGCCACGAATTCGTCCGTCAGCAGGGCCTCGTACTGGTCGTTGCCGCTTGCCATCCTAGAACCCGACCCCGTCCACGTAGTAACGTAACCTGACTTGTCAGACAGGAGCCGCGCCGAGTTGTTGTGAAGATCCGACGAACCGGTCCCTGTGCCAGTCGACCACGGCAAGCCGTTCTTCCAAGGGGCTGTGTTTACTGCGGTGGCGCCTGCCGCGCCGAGCCTTTCGATCGGCGTGGTCATTGGGACCTTTTCCCCTCTGTCGAGGCGGTACACTGTCATTTGCATCGCATCGTCTACCTCGACTCTGATTTTCCCGTCCTCGATGGCAGCAAAGTCAGCTGCGGCGCTGTCGAAACCTATGTCCGCATACGTAAAAACGCCAAACGAAAAAACCATGCCGATAGCCAGTGCCCAGCACAAAATTTTTTTAGTACCTCTGTAATGCATGTTCTCTTAAACCTCCTTTGTTTTGAATAATTAAACCTGCGCCTCATTTGTTCTGGAGTTGGGGCTCCTCCCTTTGCAAAGCCTCCCTTCTGATGAAAATAGTCCGCATTTATTTATATAATTACATAATCACAATACGAGGTGTTTGTCAATGGGAAACGTGCGCATTCAAAAAAATTATTGTCTGTTTGCTCTGCGCCATTGATTTTGTTGCAATTTTTCTCTATAATATTCTTATTAGTATCACACGGCAGAAAGGGTACCTGATGAAAAATGAAATAACGGAAGTGTTGAAAAAACTCATAGCCATTGACTCCGCGAACGCCTTTTTGGTGGCCGGGGGGCAAGGCGAATCCGAAATGCTGAGTTGCATAAAGGACTACCTGCAGAAGCTAGGCATAAATGCCAGCTTTGAGGAGACTGGGGATGGGCACAACAATCTGTTTGCTACGATTCCCGGGTCGGGCGGCGGAAAACCCATAACGTTGTGCGCCCACGTCGATACGGTTGGGTATTCCACTTGGAGGGACAGTGCACTGAACGCCGTTGTTTCGGGGAGCAAACTCACCGGGCTAGGCGCGTGCGACGACAAAGGCCACTGCGCCGCCATGATGCTCGTGGCAAAGGAGCTGGCTAAGGGGAAAAACCGTCTGCAGGGCGATGTCCACCTTGCGTTCGTAGCCGACGAAGAGGGGGAATCCAGAGGCAGCTTCGCCTATGTGAAAGCGCACATGCCTGAAGCTGTTTTGATCTTGGCGCCCGCACCCCTCCATCGCATCAAGGTTTCCCACCAAGGATTCGGGTGGCTGAAGATAAGGGTGAACGGGCAAGCCGCGCACGGCTCTTCGGACGCGATAGCAAGGATGGGCGAGGTAATCGTCCGCCTGCAAAGGAACCAACAAGAAGTGTTTGCGAAAAATCCGCACCCGCTGAACGGCGAGACGCTGTACCACACTGGAACAATCAATGGCGGCAGCGATTTTGCCACGTACCCGGACTTTTGCGAGCTGGGGATCGAGGTCGGCATGCAGCCTGGTGAAACCATAGGCAATCGGATTCAGGAGATAAAAGAGATTTTCAAAGAAGTGAAAGCCATGTACCCTGATTTTGAAGGCAGCGTCGATACTGTTGTAGCGAGAAACCCCTTTGAAACAAAAGGCGCAGAAGAGCTGTACCAGGTTTTGTCGGAAGAGGTTGAAAAGGTACTGGGGGTCAAGGCTGAAGCTGTCGGTGAAAATTCCTGGTGCGACGCCCAGATTTTCCAAGACGCCGGGTTTCCGACGCTGGGCACAGGCGCACTCGGTGGAAACATTCACGCCTTTGGCGAATGGGTTTCACTGCCACAGTTGGAACGCTTGATCAACGTGCTAATGGGAACGTTGAAACGGTACTGCGCGTCGTAACACCCTTTTGTCTGTTCAGCGCAGGGCAAAGGATTTGCTCATACCTGACCTTAATGGCTTGTTTGAGGTATTTTTTTCGGGTATCGGAGATACATACGCCCGGTGCTTTATTGTGAAAAACAATTCGCGACCCTGCCTTTCAAGCGCAAACAGATTGTCTTGCGTCCTATTCTCGCTGTACGTTTCAAACAACTCGTAAAAAAGAGTCAAGTCCTCTGCCATGCTAAGCATATCTCTATAATCCTCTGGGGAGTATTTGTAATTGCCGATCATTGTCTAATCCTCTCAGGCATTCCGCCATGCCTCCCGCATGTCTCGTTTAGCGGGCACCCCTCGCACACCGGTTTCTTACGGCAGTGCTCTTTGGCGTTTCTTACGATAAGTGCGTGAAAGTTATTGTAGGTCTCTGCGCTCTGCGGCAAATTGCCTTCGAAGCAAGCTTTTATCTCAGCATAGCCTTTGCCAGCGTCAATCGGGTAACGCTCGCAGAGCCGAACAGTGTATGCGTCCACCACAAAAGCAGGAAAACCGAATGCGTACAGCAATATCGAATCAGCAGTTTCCGGACCGACTCCCTTAACCTTAAGCAGTTCAGCTCGCAGCTTGTCTAGGGGCTCGCGCTGCACAGCCTGCACGTCGTAATTGTATCTTGCGAACCACTCGGTCACTGCTTTCAAGTAGCTCGCCTTTTGGTTAAAGAACCCCGCCGGCCGGATTGTTTCAGCCAATTTTGCATGGCTTGCGTCCGCAACAGCCTCTGGCGTCAGATTCCTTCCGAAGTTGCCGATTGCTTTCTCAACGTTGGACCAAGCCGTGTTCTGCGTCAGCACCGCGCCGACCATCACCTCGTAGGGCGTTTCCGCAGGCCACCAGTTCAAATCGCCGTAGCGGGCGAAGAGTGTTTCGTACATGAATAGCAGGTTTTCGCCCATGTCGGCCTCCTGTGCGCCAATATTGCTACGGCTATAGTATCACTGTTTTGTGAAAAACTCAATAACAAAAATTTTTTCACGGTACCTGTAAAAAAACGCTTGACAAAGCTAACGGTACCTGCTAGAGTATATCTGACGGTACCGTTAATATTTCTTGGAGGGTGCGCACATGACAAGCGAACTTTACGAAAAGCTGACACAGCTTCAATGGCTGCTCAACAAGCAGCAGATACGCGCTTGGGCCGTTAACGGCCCGATGGCAGACACAACGCGGGGGCAGGGGCGGATTCTCGCCGTTCTCAAGCTGAAGGACGGCATTAGCACCAAAGACCTGTCCTATCTTTTGGGGCTCCGCATCTCGTCGCTTAACGAACTGCTTTCAAAGATGGAGAAAGGCGGCTACGTTACTCGCGAGCCGTCCGAGCAGGACAAACGGGTGATGCTCGTGAAACTTACTGAAAAAGGCAGAAACAAACAGCAGCAGGAAACTTTTGGCATAAGCGACGTCTTCTCTTGCCTGTCAGAGGAGGAGCAAGAGTTGTTGGGCGAATACCTTGACAGGATTATCGCAGCACTACATGAAAGGTTTGGCGCCCAAGGCGATGAAATGCTGGAAAAGATGGAGGCCCTCAGAGAGCGGTTCGGCAACATGGGCGGATTCTTTGGCGGGCGCGAGCGATGATCGTATTCAAGTTCGTTTTGATAATGCTTGCGGCGGTGCTCGTGTCAAACCTGATAAGCCGCATAGTCCCCGCACTTTCTGCGCCGCTTGTGCAGATCGCCCTCGGCGTGGCCATTGCTTTGATCTCTTTCGGCGCGTTTAGTTTTGAATTTAAGCTTGACCCCGACCTGTTCTTCGTGCTGTTCATCGCCCCGCTTATTTTTTACGCAGGCTACACTGCTGACAAAAGAACATTGTGGGGGATGAAGAGGCCGATTTTGGGGGCAGCTGTTGGATTGGTGATAACCACAGTAATCGCAGTAGGGCTTTTTGCCCACTGGCTCGTTCCTGCTGTCCCGCTTGCGGCTGCGTTTGCCCTGATTGGCGCACTGGGCCCTACTGACGACGTCGCCGTCATCGCAATTTCAAAACGCGTAGCCGTACCGCCTAAAATCATGGGCATATTGAGCGGCGAGTCGATCATCAACGACGCTTCAGGCATCGTGTGCTTCCAGTTCGCCATCGCTGCCATGGTGACGGGAAATTTCTCCTTAAAGCTGGCGTCGCTCCAATTTGTCCTGCTTGGCATCGGCGGCTTGCTTGCCGGCGCCCTCATGACTTCGATAAAGTCTTTGGCAATCAAAAAACTGCGCTCCCTTGGAATGAGGAACGTCACTTTGCGCATTTTGATCGAGGTGCTGACCCCGTTCATTGTCTACATGGTTGCCGAAACCTTGTGCGTCAGTGGCATCCTCGCTGTTTTCGCAGCGGGCATAACCCATTCCTTCATGCGGGACAAGTTCAACCCCGAAACAGTGCAGCTGCACATAGCACTGGACAGCGTGTGGGAGTTCCTGACGTTCACGCTGGAAGGGCTTGTGTTTGTGATGCTCGGCACTCAGCTTCCGGGAATACTAATGACAGCCGGCAGCGGCGCATTCCCAATAGGCGGCCTCGCAATAGCCGGCCTCGTGCTTTTGCTCACGCTTGTTTTCGCAGTTTTGAGATTCCTCTGGTGGCTTGTTTTCGTTCGTGAGGAGACATACCAGGAAACCGGCAGCCACATTGGCGCTATAAAGGCGGCTCTTGTCTTTGGCCTTGCCGGGCCTCGCGGCACTGTCACAATGGCCAGCGTGATGTCGATCCCCCTTTTGCTCGAAAGCGGGGCGGCGTTTCCCCAGAGGGACCTGATTGTCCTGCTGGCAAGCGGTGTCATCGTCGTTTCCATGCTCGTCACGAACTTCGTTTTGCCGCTGATGGTGGGGAATAAGGCCGGCGAAGCCAGGAGTGCAGAGGAGCAGGCAGCTTGCTCAGAAATAATCCAGGGCGTAATTTCACGCCTCCGAAGCGAAGCTACGGAAGAGAACAGCTACGCCACTGATGTTGTGGTGCGCAGCTACTTAAGGCGAAACACGACGGTGCGCGACATCGGGCCGCGCTGGGCGGAAACGCCCATTGAGAAAGAGTTACGGACAAAAGTCCTGCTTTGGGAGAAGGAAAACACCGCTGCGTTTCTTGAAAGCGGATTCGTCGACAGAACTGCCGCTGAGCATTTTTTGAACGTTCTCGACGAACGGGTCGAGTCCGTGGGGCGCAGGAGAAAAACAAGCTATGGCAAGCGGGCTATCTGGGCACTGACGCATCTGGTGAAGCTGAACCATAAAAACAGAACATTGCCTCAGCGAAGCGATTTTGAGGCGATCATATCTTCAAACGCCCAGTATGTGATTGAAAAGCTGGGCGAGGCCAAGAACGAAGAAAATGCGCAGATTGTGGACAAACTGGCGGCTGAGTTCGAGCTGCTGTCTGTGATAAGCCGGGGCAGGAACCACGCGAGGGATGGCGCCTCCGGCAGCAGGGAGGAGCCCGCTGTCCTTGAAGTGGTGTCGCGGGGCTTTTCCATTGAGCGCGAGCTGATACAGGAAATGTTCGAAGCGGGCCAGATTTCAAGGGAAACCGCCAAAGGGATGCGGGCAGACATCCTGACGCTGGAAACTCAGTTGCAGAGCGACGGTTGACAATTGGTAAGTGGTTGTGATGTGGGAAGTTTACGTCGGTGCCTTCTTGTTTTTTTCCATTTTAAATGGCATAATTAGCACAAGAGCACTGCGGCAATTGAGGAAGGCGACATTGAGCTGTTGGAAAGTGTTTGGCAGACATATGGATACCAAACAGGGAATGCGCTAGAAGCACTGGTGGGGAGGGCGTTATGTCGTTGTGCGCCTTGACCCAAACCATATAGTGCACAGATAAGGAGATTTATATGGGAGAACTTACCACCCTGCCAAACATTGCTGAAAAACTGGAAAAACAGCTTGTTGAAGTTGGCATTACCACAATCGAGCAGCTTAATGAAGTCGGAAGCCGTGAGGCCTGGCTTCGCATCCTCGCCAAAGACCCTTCTGCTTGTATCATGAGGCTTTCCTCCTTGGAAGGTGCAATTCAAGGTGTTAGGTGGCACTATCTTGATGATGACACAAAAAAATCTTTGCGGGCCTTCTATAAAGAGCACAAAGGCTGATAGAGCATGTCTTCTACCATTCTATGTGTCAATTATTCATGATTTGGCATAAAAATTACCAAATAATTACAAAAGCAGTTGCTCTTTTTGGTTTTCTTCTGATATAATGGTTTCATGGGAAAGAAAAAAGACAAACAACTCAATCCCGGTCAGGTCATAATCCCTGCAAGTCATCCAAATCTGCCTGAACCGCACGAGATACGCGCCGGACAAAACTCAAGTTTGAAGATATTGAGAAAAAGGTGCTAATCGAGATGAAAAAGCGTACTGCTATTAAAAAGGTCATCATAATCGACAAATCTGAAAAAGTTCTTGAAAGCTTCCGAATATCCGTCACAAACACCGTAACCATCAAAGATAACCTGATTAGCAAAATGAGGCGACATGGACATTTTTCCCTCAGCCGCACGGTCATATTCGGTGTTCAAAACTAAGTAAATATTATACCCTGTTTTTATGAGTAATTGACGTCGATGCCCTCTTGTTTTTTTCTCATTGGAGGTGCAATTCAAGGTGTTAGGTGGCACTATCTTGATGATACAAAAATCTTTCGGGTCTTCTACAAAGAGCACAAAGGCTAATAGCGGACAACGTAGCTTATATCAGACGCTCCCGAATTTTGTTTAACTCGTCTACAAATGCAGGCTTGCGTCTGTACTTTTGCTTAAAATCGTTCAACATCTCAATTGATTCAGATATAAATCCCGCTTCCGCAAAAGATAAAATGTTTGAACACACTTTGCTGTATGAGTCCCTGCCGTATGCGGCTTCAGCACTTCTGCCGATTTGTTCGGTAAATACAGCACATGTGTCGGCCGGATATTTTTCCGCGAGCATCTTGCCGTATCTATACACCTGCTCACTGTGTTTTTTTACTTGCTCCAGCAATAATGCATGCTCTTCTTCTTTCGCTAAAATCTCCATATATTTCGAATAAGGCAAGTTTAGTTCGCAATTTTTAATCAATTCAGAATACAAATTGTTCCAATCAGACTGCTTTTTAAGCAGTGGCGTCAACTTGCTGTAATACTCCAAGTCCCCGCAAAAAAGTATTTTTTCTGCCGTTGCGGCCATTTTGGATTCATTCCCCATCATTTCATATATGGAATACAGTTTGTATAGCCAAGGCGAAACGCCATAATTCTGTGTGTATTCAGCTATTGCGTCAATGCAAAGCCGCTCGCATTCTTCGAATCTTTTATTTGACATCGCTTTGTCAAAAGCAATATCCCTAATTTTCGGAAACCGCAAATTCTCAGCAATAAAATTGACAACTGCGTCCTCATTTTCGATTTTTCGGATAATATCCAACCTGATCAGCTTGAACGCTTCCTCGCGCCATTTGAAGTCAAACCTCGCTAAAACACCCTCCAATTCTGCCCGGTTCTCGAGCGTAACAAACTTCGCTGCAATACTTAACAGCTTATCTTCGTAATCTGCACCATAGTCTTTGCCATCGTCAAGTTCTGCAAGTGCAATACAATTCTTGAATATATACTTTTTGTCTACAGTTTCAACAGCTTTGTCAGCAATTGCAGACATAATTTCAAGGCAATACTCTGCCTTGTCGCTGATTTCGCACTCACCTTGGTATTCGAAGTTTTCAAGCAGCTTACGATAAAGCATTTCCGTTTCTGCGAAGGCAAGCCGGACATGCCCCTGTTCGGTACGTTGCTTGATTTCTGCGATAATGCAGCTCGTGTCAAGATTTACATAGCCCCACCTGTCACGAGCATAGTAATAATCAGAAATACCATCAAGTAAATCGTCGATTGAGCCTTCAATCTTTTTCAGCTCTTCCTCAAATTCAGGCTTGCCAAAATGCACATTTACAGCATTCGCAAATTTCGTATCTTTTTTTGCGTATTCTTCGAGAAAATTTAAAAGTTTCTCTTTGCTCGATTTTTCAAGAAGTTTCCTCATTTTTTCTCCCTTGCCATTTTTATATATAATCGTACTTGGGCGGCACTATTACTTTGCCTGTTTTGTCTACGAATCCCCACTTGCCGTCCATGTTGACTGCTGCCATGCCTTTTTCATTGATATTTTATCATTACAAGGTGAAAAATTCAACATGCACAATACTATAATTGAGGTTAAGCCGTCTCTTGCGTTCAACACGGAAATATGATAAAGTTAGTCATACTTCAGATAGAAGGAAGAGTGTCGCATTATCTTGTGAAAGGACGTGATAACACCGGTGCCGCTCATCCCGGACACAAGAGCCGTTTATCAGCGCTGAACGAAATCAGCGAGACAAATAGGAGGGAAACGAAAGGAAAGGAGTTAGTGATGAAAAAACGAATTCTATTAGTGCTGCTGTCCGTTGTCCTAGTGGTTGGCTTAATGCCGACGGCAACGTTCGCTTCAATGTCTGCTTCAGCCGCCAATGCGATCCCGAAAGATGCGCAGACATGCGCAGATATTGGTATTCTCAAGGGTGAAGACGCCGGCGTAACAGAAGAGTATCTAAATCTGGCAACCGTGCGATATCAGTTGGTTGTTATACTGGCGCGGCTCACGGGAATAGAAGACCAGATTGACGAAGCAGATCCGGGCGCCCCCAGCTTCGCTGATGCAGCAGGACAAAGCGAATACGTGCGAAAAGTCATGGTATTTGCGAAAAACAACCCGCAATTGGGTTTTATCGGCTTCGAAGACGGCACATTCCGGCCACAGGAGCAAGCGACGACGCAACAACTCTACAAGGTATTCTTGGTCATTCTAGGCTACACTGAAGGCAGCGATTTTACATGGGGCCAAGTATTCTCAAAAGCCGAGCAGTCCGGTATGACAAGGCTTGCGAATTTCGGCAATATTACGAATACGAATTTGGCAACCGGACTCTGCGAAATCCTCAGGGCCAAGATGCAGGACGGTTCTGGCACGCTTGCCGCGAGCCTGAGTGAAAACGGCGTGTTAAGCCAAGACGCTGTTGAAAAAAGCGGCGTCCTAAAGTCAGATTATTTTGCCGCACAAATCACGGAAGGCGAAACGCCTCTCGCGCCAACCCCAACCAGCACCGGCGGCAGTGGCGGCGGTGGCGGTGGCGGTGGCTACACTGTCAACCACAAAATCCAAGATGCATTTATTGAAACAACGGCAAGAAGCGAACTGGTGTACAGCCGCTACGGCTACGGAACCATGTATTACGAGGACATGACTTGGGAAGACTATCTGTTCAACGTGTTCGCTGTCCTTTATGGAAAAGGCTATGACACTCCGGAAACAAAACCTTATCCTACGCCGCCAAATACCTATGGCCCTACCCCGCTAGAGCTGGGGTACGAAGGCAATGACGACTACCTGTGGCTCACCAAATATGCAGACAACATGTTTCTCCTAAAGCCCGACAAGGATTCCGTTTCATTGACCTTGGAGATCGATGATTGGCAGGCCTTGGAAGCAACTTACTATTTCAACGACGACGACAAGGGTTCCGCCAAAACGCCCGGCAACATGGATTACAACGTAAAGCTTGAAGTTAAAAAAGTGGGCAAAGACCTGATTGCAGGGGAAGCTGCGCCAACAGTCAATCAAAACCGCATAGGCTACTACACTTATGCAAAATACCTCAACATGAAAAACAAACGCACCCTCAATCCAGCCATCCCAAGAATGCTTGGGGATGTGGAGCAGCAGTCCAACGAGGAGGTCTTTACGAGCCTTGATTACGACACCGGGGAAACTGACTGGATTCATTACAATTATACCTACACATGGGAGCAATTCATGTGGTACACAGCGCTCATGAAATCCAAACACTACAAAGTCATCCAGGACATAGAAGACCTCGCTTTTGGCGACGAAGCCGATGAAGACATTCCTGAGTTTCTTCAAAATTATTATGACGACCATCCGGGGAACTGGAGAATTTCAGATGCGTTCGGGGAAGACGTACCGGATACCGTGACCTTGTACGTATACAAAGACTACTGGCAATTGACCAAGATAACGTACTACTTCAGCGGCAAACAGGTAAGCCCAGGTGGAAACAAGTACAAAATGACGCTAGAGGTCCTTTGGATGTCTGAAGACAACCGCACCGGCGTGGGTGGGCAATCAGCCGACGTTGCCGTCTTCCCGCCGTACGGGACTATTGGAACCCACCGGTCACAGAATCAGACCAATGCCCTTGCCGATGTGTTGTGGGTTGAAAGCATAGTGGATAACCAGCCATTTGAATTCCAAGATGCATTTATTGAAACAACTGCAAGAAGCGAACTGGCATACGACAGCTACGGCTACGGAACCATGTACTACGAGGACATGACTTGGGAAGACTATCTGTTCAACGTGTTCGCTGTCCTCTATGGAAAAGGCTATGACACTCCGGAGACAAAACCCTATCCCACGCCGCCGAATACCCGTAGCCCTACCCCTCTAGAGCTGGGGTACGAAGGCAATGCTGATTATCTGTGGCTCACCAAATACGCAGACAACATGTACCTCTTGAAGCCTGGCAAGGATTCCGTAACATTGTCTTTGGCGATCGATGATTGGCAGACTCTGGAAGCAACTTACTATTTCAACGACAACGACAAGGCTTCCGCCAAAACGCCTGGCGACATGGATTACAACGTAAAGCTTGAAGCCAAAATATTGGGCAGAGACCTGATTGTCGGGAAAGCTGCGCCAACAGTCGATCAAAACCGCATAGGCTACTACACTTATGCAAAATACCTCAACATGAAAAACAAACGCACCGTCAATCCGGCCATCCCGAGAATGCTTGGGGATGTTGAGCAGCAGTCCAACGAGGAAATCTTCACGAGCCTCGATTACGCCACCGGGGAAACTGACTGGATCCATTACAACTACACCTACACATGGGAGCAATTCATGTGGTACACAGCGCTCATGAAATCCAAACACTACAAAGTCATCCAGGATATTGAAGACCTCGCTTTTGGTGACGAAGCCGATGAAGACATTCCTGAGTTTCTTCAAAATTATTATGACGACCATCCAGGGAACTGGAGAATTTCAGATGCATTCGGGGAAGACATACCAGATACCGTGACACTGTACGTATACAAAGACTACTGGCAATTGACCAAAATAACGTACTACTTTAGCGGTAAAAAGTTAAGCCCAGATGGAAACAAATACAAAATGACGCTAGAGGTCCTTTGGATGTCTGAGGAAAATCGCACCGGAGTGGGCGGGCAATCAGCCGACGTTACTGTTTTTCCGCCATACGAAACAATCGGAACCCACCGGTCACAAAATCAAGCAAATGCCCTTGCCGACATGGTGTTGGCTGAAAGCATAGTGGATGGTGATGCACGACAGTAAATCTGCTTTTTCTTCAGCAATTTTTTCAAACAGTGCCTTGACAACTGCCTATAGCAGGTATATGATAGTTGAGGTTAAGCCGTTTCGGTAGGTGAGGCTACCACAGGGATACGGGTTGCTGCCGCGGAGTCGTGGAGACACGATGAGAAGGTTGAACAGTCCATGTCGAAACCAAGGCATGGAATAACGCAACAACATCGCCCTGTGAAGCCAAAGCTTGAACGATGACGAGTTTGCGCTTCGCTGTGGCGAGGCGCTGTTTGCGGGATTTTATCCCCTGTCATTGTTCGCAACCGATGGCAGGGGATTTCTATTGATATTTTAGGGAAAAGCGAGGTGAAAAAGGAATGGAATCTGGAAGTAAATGCAGCCCTGAACCTGACGGGCGGCACGGTCACAAAGCGGCGGCATGCGATATTTTTCCATTCCGTCACCACAAACCGTAGATAAAGGCTGCTTGCCAGCGTTTGGACTGTACACCAGGCAATTGTTAACGCTTAAGAAATGGAGGTACAGACCAATGAACAACGCAAAAGAAAGAATGAATTTTGCCGCACTTGCGGAAACAGAAGAATTGTTTGCAAAGCTAGAGACGTCGCTTGAGGGTTTGAGCGAGGCTTTGGCAGAAAACTCCAGGGACGAATACGGCGACAACACGGTAACTCATGGGAAAAAAGCATCGCTGCCGGAGCGCGTCGCAAAAGCTTTCATCAACCCCTTTACCGCAATACTGTTCGGACTTGCAGTGGTGTCGGCTTTTACAGACATCATCTGGGCAAAGCCCTGGGAGGCAGACCCAATGGCGGTCATCATCATCACCACGATGGTGCTCTTTTCAGGCATACTGCGGTTCGTGCAGGAGACAAGGAGCGGCCATGCCGCAGAAAACCTGCTGAAGATGATAACGACCACTACCAATGTACGAAGGCGGGAAACTGGAAATCAAGAAATCCCACTTGAAGACGTAGTAGTCGGCGACATCGTACACCTTTCAGCTGGCGACATGATCCCGGCAGACATGAGGGTCGTCCATGCGAAGGACCTGTTTGTCAGCCAATCAGCCCTGACAGGCGAAAGCGTTGCCGTAGAAAAAACCCCGGAAGCAGCAAAAGGCGATCTTGACGCTTTGACGGAGCTCCCAAACCTCGCGTTCATGGGCACAAACGTCATTAGCGGCAGCGCAGTGGGCGTTGTTGTTGCAACTGGCAACGACACCATATTTGGCGAAATGGCGAAGGGGGTCAGCATAAAGCCGGTGCAGACCAGCTTTGAAAAAGGCGTCAACACAGTTTCATGGCTGCTGATCCGCTTCATGCTCATCATGGTTCCCATCGTGCTGTTCGTCAACGGGTTTACAAAAGGCGACTGGATGGAAGCGTCTCTGTTCGCGCTGTCGATAGCTGTGGGGCTCACGCCCGAAATGCTCCCGATGATTGTCACCACATGCCTCGCCAAGGGCGCAGTGGCAATGTCAAGAGAGAAAACTGTTATCAAAAATCTGAACTCTATACAAAACCTAGGCTCGATGGACGTCCTCTGCACAGACAAAACGGGGACGCTGACGCTGGACAAGGTGGTTTTGATGTACCACCTCAACATCCACGGGCAGGAAGACACGCGGGTATTGCGCCACGCATTCCTAAACAGCTATTACCAGACAGGCTTAAAAAACCTGATGGACATCGCCATCATACAAAGAGCCGGGGAGCTTCAGGAAGAAATAGACGAATTGCACGGGCTGGCTGAAAAATTCACGAAAGTGGATGAGATACCCTTTGATTTCGAGCGCCGCCGCATGAGCGTCGTGGTGGCAAACGGCAAAACGCAGATGATCACAAAGGGCGCGGTTGAAGAAATGCTGGCAGTTTGCAGCTTCGCCGAGTACAAAGGAAACGTAGAACCGCTGACCGAAGACATCAAGGAGTACATCCTCAAGAAAGTGGACGAACTGAACGAAGACGGCATGCGCGTTATCGCAGTGGCGCAAAAAACTGACCCCTCCCCAGTTGGCGCGTTTTCAGTGGCAGACGAATCCGACATGGTGCTGATGGGCTACCTTGCGTTCCTCGATCCCCCGAAAGAATCCACCGCTGACGCCATCAACGCTTTGCGGTCATATGGTGTGGGCGTGAAAGTCCTGACCGGCGACAACGACAAGGTGACGCGCTGCGTCTGTAAGCAAGTGGGCCTTCCGGTTGACCGCATCCTGCTTGGGTCCGACTTGGACGACATGAGCGACAGCGCGCTTAGCAAAGTGGCCGAAGAAGTGAGCGTGTTCGCCAAACTGTCGCCGCAGCAGAAAGCAAGGGTCATAACAGCACTTAGGGACAACGGCCACAGCGTCGGCTACATGGGCGACGGCATAAACGACGCAGCGGCAATGAAGGCCTCCGACGTGGGCATCTCGGTGGATACCGCTGTTGACATCGCAAAGGAGTCAGCCGACGTTATCCTGCTTGAAAAGGATTTAATGGTACTGGAGAAGGGCATCGTCGAAGGGCGAAAAACTTACGCAAACATGATCAAATACATCAAGATGACGGCAAGCTCGAATTTCGGGAACATGTTCTCAGTGCTTGCAGCCAGTGCTTTCCTGCCCTTTATCCCGATGCTGCCGATTCATTTGATACTGCTCAACCTGATATACGATTTGTCCTGTTCGGCAATCCCTTGGGACAACGTGGACAGGGAATTCCTCGCTGTTCCGAGGAAATGGGACGCTTCTTCTATCGGCAAATTCATGCTGTGGATCGGCCCCACGAGCTCTGTGTTTGACATTACGACGTACCTGCTCATGTACTTCGTCGTCTGCCCCGCTGCGGCAGGGGGGCTGATGTTCCACCAGATTGCTGATCCAGAAGTGCTAGCGCTGTTTATCGCAGTTTTCCATGCCGGGTGGTTCGTGGAGTCCATGTGGACCCAGACCCTAGTCATTCATCTGATACGGACGCCAAAAATCCCGTTTGTCCAAAGCCGGGCATCCACCCCGCTCACCCTGCTCACTTTTGTTGGCATCGTTTTCCTGACTGCCATTCCGTTTACTGGGTTTGGCGCGTCAATCGGCCTTGCCGCCCTGCCTGCTTCGTTCTTCGCGTGGATGGCGCTGACCGTAGCCCTTTACATGGTGCTTGTGACATTTTTCAAGTGGATTTTCGTCAGGAGGTACGGGGAGCTGCTGTGATTGTGTTGTGTTCGTATGGTGAAAGTGTTATAATAAACAACAAATGTAAAAACAGGAAAGTGCCGCTATGCAAAACGAACTGCAATACACCTCGTCGATAAAAGACATGCCCCTCATGTTCTCTGAAATGAAAAGAACGGCGCTGCTGCTGTGCGAAGGCAAGACAGGCTGCGAGATAGTAGGCTTGTCTTTGGAAGGGAACATATATCAGCTTGAAAAAGCGAAGCGCCGCCGCGACGTGCCGATCAGGATGGTTAAGCGGCTCTCCACGCTCAGCATGCCTCTCGTGGAAGTAATTGCACACGGGCAAGACGCCGAAGCCAAGCTGATAGCTTTCCTTGCGCTGGTAAAAGCGGATCGGCTGCTTTTTGAATACATGCACGAAATCTACGAAGACAAGAACCATGCGGGGCATGTCGAGATAACGGATCATGATTTCATTAACTTTATAGAGCGCAAGGCGCAAAGCAGCGAAACTGTGGCGAGGTGGTCTGCGGGAAACCTCGCAGGCATCCGCAGCAAAATCAAGAGCGCCTTGTGCGACGCAGGGCTGGCAAAACGAGACGGCAACAGTTTGCTGATTCAAAGGCCTATTGTTGACTGCGAGCTTCGCAAGTTGCTTGACAAAGCAGACGGCATGTACTTGAAAGCGATGCTTATGGAGGCATAACTTATGATGAGTTTGAACGAAAGGCTTGACCTCATTGAGCCCAAGATACTTGACAGCAGTTTCCGCACGGGGCGCGGCACTGCCAACGAGGTCAACTTTTGGATTTTTGACTACAACTCGGAAGATGAAATGGCTGTGCGAGCGCATGTTGATTTTTTAGTGAACCGCATCAACGGAAAGCGCGACGACGTTCACATTGCGCACTTTGACTTGTACGACATGATGATCGAGGCTCTGCGGTCGAAAAACTACCTAGACAAAGTCAAGCAAAGGGAAGAATCCCAAGGCAGCGACGCAATTGTCAACCCGATCAAGCGGACGCTCCGGCTGACGGAGGACGGCGATTTGATAATAAACAAAATCGCAGGAAACCTGACACCGGGAAAAGACATAGTCTTTATAACGGGCGTAGGGAAAGCGTGGCCAATAATCCGCTCTCACACCATACTCAACAACCTGCACAGCAAGATAGATCGTAACCCGCTAGTCATGTTCTTCCCCGGCAATTACACCAGCGAGCTGCGCTTGTTCGGAGAAATAACAGACGACAACTACTACAGGGCGTTCAGGTTTGACTCTGTACAAGCCTGAACAACGGAAAGGCAAAGGGAGGCATCATGAAAATTAAGGGCATGTTTCAAAAGGACATAGGAAGGCCGATTCAGGGCGTTGTGAAAATTGGGCAGGATTCTGTGGACACGATAACGGTGGAGCTTGACGAATACGTGGTCACCAAAGAACTGAACCGCCATTTCGACAAGTTCTTTGCCGGCTACCGCAGGGGGACGCAGCACCGCACCGACAAGATGGGCGTGTGGATATCTGGCTTCTTTGGGAGCGGCAAGTCCCACTTCCTGAAAATCCTCTCCTATCTGCTTGGCGACAATGTTTACGACGGTGCTAAGGCGATAGACTTTTTCAGCAGCAAGATAGAAGGCAGCCGCATCATGGCAGACATGCAAACCGCAGCAGGTACAAACGCGGATGTCATCCTCTTCAACATAGACGCTGAAGCGGATTCCGATTCAAAAGCCAACAAAGACCCTATTGTAAAAGTTTTCATGAAAGTCTTCAACAAGATGCAGGGCTTTTGCAGCACAATGCCATGGATTGCCGATTTGGAGCGGCAGATGGAAAAAGACGGAAAATACGATGCTTTCAGGGCACGCTTCAAGGAATTAGCCGGCAGCGACTGGGAATACGCCCGCAACGACTTCTACTTCGAGCAAGACAATGTCGTCAATGCGCTGTCAGACGCCACAAAAATGAGCATTGACGCCGCCCTCGCTTGGTACAACAAAGCGGAAGAGCACTACGCCCTCGACATCAACTCTTTCGCCCGCAAGGTGCGCGAGTACATAGAAGCAAAAGAGCAAAAAACAGGCAAAAAGCATTTTGTCGTTTTCCTGTGCGACGAAGTTGGGCAGTACGTGGGCAGTTCCGGCGCTCTCATGCTCAACCTCCAGAACATCGTTGAAGGGCTTGGAAACGAATGCGGCGGGCAGGCATGGGTCATATGCACCGGGCAGGAGGACATAGACTCCTTGACAAATGTAAACCGGGACGCTTTTTCAAAGATTATCGGACGGTTCGACACCAGGCTCTCCTTGTCTTCTGCGAACGTGGACGAAGTCATCAAAAAGAGGCTGCTTGCCAAGACGGAAACGGCAGCAGAAATGCTTCGCCTTGTCTACAGCGAAAAAGAGGCTGTGCTGAAAAACCTCATCACGTTTTCGCAGGACACGCCAGAAAAACGGCTTTATGATTCGGCAGGCGACTTTGCAGACATATACCCTTTTGTCCCATATCAGTTCAATTTGCTCCAAGCCGTGTTCAACGGCATCAGGACGCACGGCGCTTCGGGCAAGCACCTGTCCGAAGGCGAGCGCTCCCTGCTCAGCGCATTTCAGGAAGCTGCAATGCAATACTCAAATTCGGCAGACAGCATTCTTATTCCCTTCGAAGCATTTTATCCGACGGTAGAAACATTCCTAGACCACAATATACGCAAGGTGATATTGGATGCAGAAGACAGCGCCCATCGCGGCGGTGCACTGCGCACCTATGACGTCGAAGTCCTCAAAGTGTTGTTCATGGTCAAGTACATACCAAACGTGCTTCCTGCCAACCTTGAAAACATCACCACCGTTATGCTCCAATACATTGACGAGGACAAGATCGAAGCCAAGAAAAAAGTGGACGCTTCACTGCGCCGCCTTGAGGAGCAGAAACTGATCATAAAGAACGGCGACCAGTTCATCTTCCTTACGAACGAAGAGCAGGACATCAACAGGGAAATTAGGGAAATCCGCATAGACCAGTCTGAAATAGTTGACAAGGTGGGCAGTGAAATATTCTCCGTCCTGTTTGGCGTAAACAAGAAGTTCCGCTATAGCGAGCGGCACGACTTTGGCTTCAACACCATCATAGACGACCGCCCGCTCGGAGCGCAGAAAGAAGAAATCGGCTTGCGGGTAATAACCCCGGTGTACGCCCACGGCGGCGCAGACGACATGGAAATGAAAGGCATGTCTTTGCGTGAGCGCAACGTCATCGCCTGCTTGCCGCCGGACACGGGATTTTTGGACGAAATGGAGCAGTCGCTGCAAATCGAAACTTTCATCAGGCGAAATTCGGGCAGGGCAGCATCCGACACGATTGAGGACATCAAAACCACAAAAATCCGCGAAGGCAAGCAAAGAGCAATGCGCTGCCGCGACTTGATTGCAGAGGCATTAAAAAAAGCAGCACTCTATGTGAACGGCAACAGGCTAGGCATAAAAGAGAAGCCGCCGGAGCAGCGCATAAACGACGCGTTCAGGACGCTTGTCGAGAGCATATACACAAAACAGAACTACATAAACCAGCCATACCCTACGGTGGACAGCCTGCGGGCGGTTTTGGCAGAAAAAGACAGCCAATTGATTATAGACGGCACGGAGCAGGCTTTGCCGAACCATCTTGCGCTGACCGAAATGATTGAGGTAATCGAGAGGATACACTTTAAAAACCTGCCTGCCACCATGCGGAGCTTGTCTGAGCAATTTGGAAAAATCCCCTATGGATGGAAAGACATGGACATAGCCGGGACAATCCTGACCCTGTTAAAAAAACAGAAAATCCGCTTTGAAATGAACGGCGAAAACATCACTGCTGACGATGTAAACGCCATCAACTACGTCACGAAACGGGAATACTTGGACAGGCTTGTAGTGAAGTGGCGCGACATAGTCAACCCGGCGCTTATTGCAAACGCAAAGGACATCGCCAAAGAAGTGTTTTGCAGAAGCGACATACCCAGCGACGAGGATGGCTTGATGAGCCGCATAAAGGGCTTTGCTGCTGCGGAGCTTTCCGGCAACAACGACAGCATTAAGGACTTGCTCCACGAATACAGCAACAGCAAGCGGTACCCGGGCAGATCCGTCTTGGAGAGCGGCAAAAAGCTGCTGGAGCAAATTGAAAAGACTAAGGAGACAAGAGCGTTCTACGAGTATTTGCACAACGAAAAAGAAGCAATGCTTGATTACGCGGAGGATGTCCAAGACGTAAAGAAGTTCTTCGAGAACCAGCGTACAATCTTCGACAAGGCGCTTAACATGCTCGACATATATGAAGGAAACCGTGCTTACGTACTTGATGCCGAAACAATAGGGCTGGTCGACGCCATTGAGAAAATCACACGTTCAAAGGAGCCCTACTCCGAAATACACAAGCTGCCCGAACTCACAGAAATGTTCATGCTTCGCTTTGTCGACCTGCTCGACGACGAATGCAAGCCCATCCGGGCAAACATAGAAGCAGACTACGAGGCTGTAAAAAGCGATCTGAGCAAGCGGCCTTTTGAGAAGAAATTCACTGAAAGCGCACGCTACGCCTTCAGTGCGCTGCTTGACAAGCTTTCCCACACCAACAACATCGTCGAGGCCCACGGGCTTCAGGCTACAAGCGACCGCGTGAAACAGCAGCTTATCCAGAGCTTCAACGACGAGGAAGCCCTGCGCTTCGCAGAATCCGCAAGTGCCGATGCCGGCAAACCTGCGCCCAGCGTCCGCAAAATGAAGACAGTGAGCATGAAATCATTGCTTGGCAGAACGTGTAACATATCAAACACTGACGACATAGACCGCCTGCTCAGCGAATTGCGAAAGAAGCTTGAAGCGCAGATTGAAGAGGATACGACGATACAGCTAGTGTGAGCTGCAACCCGCAACTTGGCTACATAACATAATAAAACCGTCGCGAACTATCGCAGTTTTATTGACGGAGCAATATATAAATGATAGAATAAAGCAACAATCAAATTAGAGGTGTATTTATATGGCAACGATTGTCTCGGGAGAGTTGTTAAAAAATAAAATAAAGAATTCCGAACTGATTGAGCAAGGGAAAGAAGAGAACTGCAGGGGTTTGAAATACGATGTGGTCTTTAGCGGAAGATACCTAAAAGCTAAAATTGGCGGTCCTGCAGAATACAATGAAATCCCGATTGACAAACGAAAAGACATGGCAGTGATAAGGCCCGGCGAGGTGATTTTTGTAATTACGGAAGAAATATTCAATCTGCCGCTAAACTATTTCGCACAATTAACGCCAAAGCGGAGCATGGGCGAATTAGGGATTAATGTTAACGGAGCGTTGTTTGTTGACCCCGGATACTATGGGCGGTTGGTTTTCGGGCTTTATAATTTTTCATCTGAGAATTTCCCCTTGCAGCCAAGGAAAACGTTTGCCTCAGCTGTAATTTATGAGCTTGATGCACAGGAAAAATTTGACTATGACTCTGGAAGAGAGCCAAAACAAATTTTGGATTTTTCGCCAGATTTGATAAATACAATATCAAAATGCGAACCCATTGGAATAACTGAATTGTCAAAGGTCGTCCAAGAAGCCCTAAAAGACATCGATACTCTCAAGCAAAAAGCAAATACCACTGACAATTGGAAAAAGGATGTTGAACGGCTGATTGAAAACACATCAATGGAAAACCGTCAAACCTCTCTTAATCTCGCCGAAACTCAAAGAATTCTTAGCAATATGACGAAAAACCTTGAAGCTGAAACAAAAACTAGGGAAGCCGCCATGCTCGAATTCGAAAAGAAAACGGATGCCGAAATTAAAGCCAGGGAAGCCGCCATGCTTGAAATCGACAAGAAAACGGATGCCGAAATTAAAGCCAGGGAAGCCGCCATACTCGAAATTGACAGGAAAACGGATGCCGAAATTAAAGCCAGGGAAGCCGCCATGCTTGAAATCGACAAGAAAACGGATGCCGAAATTAAAGCCAGGGAAGCCGCCATGCTTGAAATCGACAAGAAAACGGATGCCGAAATTAAAGCCAGGGAAGCCGCCATGCTCGAATTCGAAAAGAAAACGGATGCCGAAATTAAGGCCAGGGAAGCCGCCATGCTCGAATTCGAAAAGAAAGCGGATGCCGAAATTAAGGCCAGGGAAGCCGCCATACTCGAAATCGACAGGAAAATGGAAGCCGAGGCTAAAACTAGGGAATATGATGCATTAGAAATTAGTAAAAAAGTCGACAGAAAAATGATCACACTCCAAACGCTGGGTTATGTTGTTACAACTATCATCGTTGGCGGGGGTGGAACGCTGCTCATTGGCTGGCTGACGGGGCTGATTCACTTTAATTGAAGATGCGCTATCATACGAATTGACATCGATATCCTTTAGTGGGTATGCGCTTAGGCGCATGCTCGTCAATATTAAAATGGGAGCCGCCTTCGGGTGGCTTTCGCTGTTCAGCAAGTCGTTATTGCGATCTTTTTCATCCGCAACCCGCAACCCACAACTTGGGTAT
>Ga0082212_10001293_pt1 | contig 36941 bp, 28 predicted proteins | sample TergutNt197P3_FD_71548 | JGI IMG/M metagenome (GOLD analysis project Ga0082212, IMG submission 71548) | Neocapritermes taracua P3 segment gut microbial communities from Petit-Saut dam, French Guiana - Nt197 P3 | ecosystem: Host-associated > Arthropoda: Insects > Digestive system > Gut ...
TGCGTCCGGCAGCGCTCACGCCCCACTGAAGCGAAACAGGGTGATAATAGTCGGAATGGTTGCTACTTCCTGAATACCAACCTCCTAATGACTGGTAATTTTTTATCTTTTCTGTCATTTTCACGGTTACTCCCGTGTCGACGGTTGCCGAAATATCGGGTAGCGACGGCATCGCCGAAACAGACGTCACGGTTTCGTACCTGTCGGTTTCTATCTCCAAACGGTAGATGCTTCCGGGATTCGCGGCCACAGGCGCTTCGAAGCGGTAACCGTCTTTTTCAGGATAAATCAATACGGTATCGTTCCAGTCGAAATACGGTTCGCGGTACGATTGCGTCAAATCGAACGCGCCTGCTTCCGACAAAATCAAACGGTCGTCCTCGTAAAGGCGTATCTCGCCATTGGTAGTGATTTTCCGATCGTAGGGAAGGGGTGTTTTGTAATCTGCCAGCGTGCGTCCTTCTGAAAGCGCGATGCTGAAAACGCCGCTTGCACCGTCAAGGATAGCCGTTACGCATAATTTTGGCGGAAAGGTAGCGGAATCTATATCTATTTCTTTTTTCATACTGTCGCAAGCGGCGAAAAAGACCGCAATGGCCATGATGTATAATGGTATCTTTTTCATATTCACAGTTCTTAAAATTTGAAATGATAACTGATGGAAGGGATAATCGGAAACAGACTGTACTGCACAAACCTGAACTGCCTGCCGTCGGGGCGCATCTTCATTTCCACATCAATGAAGAACGGATTTTTGTGGTTGTAGGCGTTGTATGCGCCTACTATCCAGCGGCGTTCGCCCCATTTTGTCGGTTTGATAAACGACACGCTCAGGTCGAGGCGGTGATAGGGCGCCATCCGGTAGCCGTTGCGTTCGCCAAATTCGTACTGTGTGAGCGTTGTAAAGGCGCCATATTCTTCGCCCATCGGATGCTCCGGTTCGTATATGCCTACAGGTATGGTAACGCAGTTGCCGGTACCGAAAACCCATGCGCCCGACGCTTCGATGTGATCGCCGAAACGCTTCATCATCGCGATACTCAGGTCGTGGCGACGGTCGTATTTGTAGAAAAAGCGTTTGCCGCCGTTCAGTTCGTCAAACTGCCTGTCGGTCCACGACAGCGTATAGCCTATCCATCCCGTAAAGGAACCCGTTTTTTTCTGTGCAAACAGTTCCATGCCATAACTGCGTCCTTCGCCCTGCACAATTTTGTGCTCCCACCTGTCGGCTGTATCGAAAAAACTTGCGCCCTCCTTGTATTCCAGCACATTCGACATCGTTTTGTAGTATCCTTCGAGGCTGATTTCATAGTTGTCCCTGAAATTTTGCGCAAAACCGGCGGCTACCTGATCGGAAATTTGCGGACGCAACAGCGGGGTTGACGGTACCCATAGATCGGTAGGCATCCCTACATTTGAATTGGAAAGCAGATGCACGTATTGCGCCATGCGCGAGTAGGCCGTTTTCGCCGAGAGGTGGGGCGTAATCAGATAACGCGCCGAGATGCGCGGCTACCGTACATTGTAGCATTTGCTTTCAACGGCAAATGCCGACCAGTGCATACCTGCATTGACTTTCAAACGCGGGGTCAGTTTGACGTCGTCCTCGATGTATGCGGCATATTCCCAGGCGTAGTGTTTTTTGCCGCCGAACTGATTGTCTGCTTCCGGGTCGCGCGTTGCCATCACGCCGGGGTTAAATGTGTGATAGGTGGCGTTAGCGCCAAAACGCGCGTAATGGTCGGGCGAGGGTATCCAGTCGAAAGCGATTTTGCCGCTCCAGTCATGTATGCCCGAATTGTACTGCGTGTCGTAGAACGACGTCTCTTTTCGCCTTTCGAACGGTTCATTCTGATACGTCGTGGCGCTTTCGTTCCTGCTCCCGACATTGAAGCGGTAGCGGCTGTAAGTCAGCGTGGTGTTGCCGAAGAGTTTGTTGGTATAGATATGGTTCCACCGAAAAGCCGATGTGATGTTTCCCCACTTGATGCCCGAGTCGTTCCTGCTTTTCGACGAAATGATGTCGTCGCCCGGGTATTTCTCTTCGCTGTTTTCTTTGATATAGAACTTGTCGTCGCCTGTGTATGCGCTCAGGTAAATGCGGTCCTTTTCCGAAAAACGATGGTTTATTTTGGCGGTCAAGTCGTAAAAATAATACCCCAGATTCAATTTTGAACCGTCCTTTTTCCTGTTTGAAATCGCTATAAACGGCGCGGCGAGCGCATCGATATAAGTGCGCCGACCGGACACGATGAACGACGTCCTGTCTTTTGTGATAGGACCTTCGAGCGTCAGTTTTGCCGACACGATACCCACGGCGCCCTCGCCATGAAACTGCTGCATGTTTCCCTCTTTCAGATTGATGTCGAGTACCGACGATACGCGTCCGCCGTACCTTGCCGGAAAACCGCCTTTCAGTATTTCCATGTTGTTGACCGCATCGGCATTGAACACCGAAAAGAAACCGAAAAGGTGCGAGACGTTGTACACCGGCACGCCGTCGAGCAAAATCAGGTTTTGGTCGGGACCGCCGCCGCGCACATACAACCCGCTGCTACCCTCGCCGCCCGACTGTATGCCGGGCATCAACTGCAATACTTTCATCACATCTACTTCGCCCAGAAAGGCGGGCAACGATTTGACCTGCGCCACAGGCACGTTCAGGGCGCTCATCTGCGTGGTTTCCTGTATGCGCGAAGTCCTGTTGGCGGTTACTACCACCTCCTGCAAATGTACCGAACCGTCGAGGTTGATGTTGATGACCGTATCCCTGTGAAGCCTGAAAATCATCGACTTCGAGCTGTAGCCGACATACGAAAAGACTAACTCTACCTCGCCTTCGGGCAGCGTCAGACTGTAAAACCCATACTGATTGGCAGATGTACCCGCCAGATTGATTTTGTTGAAGACCGTTGCGCCTATCAGGCTTTCGGCGCCCTCGCTATCTCTTACATAGCCGCTGATGGTATATTTTGACGGCTGCTGCGAAAAAGCGCCAATAGCCGGAAAAATAAGCAGCGAAGTAAAAAAAAGAAGTCTCAATAAAGTCATGTTACTTTTTGGCATCATTTTAATTGTTTCGTTTAGTTGAAAATAGTTGAAATACTGCGGCAAACTTAAACAGAATTATTTGATAAAACAATATTTGAAACCGTTTTAATGATTTTTAATACACCTGTTAATTTGTAATTCGAAAAAAAGCGCTACCTTTGTTAGCTTTTTAGAAAAATTGATTGTATTAAATTATATTATGAGCGAAGAAGAATTGAATGTAGCGAGTAGCGAGTATTCGTCGAAGAATATTCAGGTACTTGAAGGTTTGGAAGCAGTACGTAAACGTCCTGCGATGTATATTGGAGATACGAGTGAAAAGGGGCTACACCATTTGGTGTATGAAGTGATAGACAACTCCATCGACGAGGCTTTGGCCGGTTATTGCAGTAATATCGAAGTGATTATCAATGAGGATAACTCCGTTTGCGTGATTGACGACGGGCGCGGTATCCCGGTCGACTATCACGAAAAGGAAGGGAAGTCGGCATTGGAAGTAGTGCTGACCGTCCTTCATGCAGGGGGTAAATTTGATAAGGGGACGTACAAGGTTTCGGGCGGCCTGCATGGCGTAGGTGTTTCCTGCGTGAACGCGCTGTCTTCGTACCTGAAGGCCGAAGTCCACCGGAACGGAAAAATTTATATGCAGGAGTTTTCGCTTGGCAAGTCGTTGGGCGACATCCGAGAGATGGGAACGAGTGCCACGACAGGCACGATCATCACGTTCATGCCCGACAAGTCCATTTTTTCGGTTTCCGAATATAAATATGAGATTTTGGCAAACCGCATGCGCGAGCTTGCATTCCTGAACGCCGGTATCTATCTGAAGTTGATCGACCGGCGCGTACAGCACGAAAATGGCGCTTTCAAATCTGAGATTTTCCATTCCAACGAAGGTCTGAAAGAGTTTGTCCGCTATATTGACAGAGCTAAGGAGCCGCTCATTCAGGATGTTATTCATATCGTGACGGAGAAGCAGAATATCCCGGTTGAGGTTGCCATGTCGTACAATACCTCCTACAACGAAAGTGTCTTTTCATACGTGAACGATATCAATACGATCGAAGGCGGCACGCACATGTCGGGGTTTCGTCGCGGCCTGACGCGTACATTAAAGAAATATGCAGAAGATTCCAAACTGCTCGAAAAAGCGAAAGTCGAAATTCAGGGCGATGACTTCCGAGAGGGGCTTACGGCTGTTATCTCCATCAAAGTGGCGGAGCCGCAGTTTGAAGGCCAGACCAAGACCAAACTGGGCAACAATGAGGTGATGGGCGCCGTCGATTCGGCGGTGGGCGAGGCGCTTGGCCATTTCTTGGAGGAGCATCCGAAAGAAGCGAAAACAATAGTCGACAAGGTGATACTTGCCGCAACGGCGCGACAGGCCGCCCGCAAGGCGCGCGAATTAGTACAACGCAAGTCGCCGTTGACGGGTGGCGGACTGCCCGGCAAGTTAGCCGACTGTTCGTCGAAAGATGCCGCGGAATGTGAACTGTTCCTCGTCGAGGGCGATTCGGCTGGCGGTACCGCCAAGCAGGGACGCGACCGTATTTTTCAGGCCATACTACCGTTGCGCGGTAAAATCCTGAACGTCGAAAAGGCGATGGAGCATAAGGTGTTCGACAGTGAAGAGATACAGAACATCTATCGCGCGATGGGCGTCACCATCGGTACGGAAGACGACCCGAAAGAACTGAACCTCGCGAAACTGCGCTACCACAAGATCATCATCATGACCGATGCCGACGTCGACGGAAGCCATATCGCCACACTGATTCTGACATTCTTCTTCCGACGCATGCGCGGGCTGATCGAACACGGGTATGTGTACCTTGCCACGCCACCGCTCTACCTCTGTAAAAAGGGAAAGGTGGAGGAGTATTGCTGGAACGAACTGCAACGGCAAATGTTTATCAATAAATATGCCGGCGGAAACGAAGCACAGGTACATACACAGCGTTACAAAGGACTTGGCGAGATGAACGATCACCAGTTGTGGGATACGACCATGAACCCCGAAAACCGTACACTGAAGCAAATCACGATCGACAATGCCGTGGAGGCCGATACCACGTTTTCCATTCTGATGGGCGAAGAGGTCGCTCCACGCCGCGAGTTTATCGAAGAGAACGCGACGTATGCGCACATAGATGCTTAATTCAATTACTAATTACTAATTACTAATTACTAATTACTAATTACTAATTACTAATTACTAATTACTAATTACTAATTACTAATTACAAATTACTAATTACAAATCATGAATAGCGATGCTTGATGCGTTGTATAAAATGCTGGATGAACATTCGTCGGATAACCGGAATGAGCCGCCCGTCATTGGCATTTCGGCCAACCGAAAAGATGGCACGTCGCGTCTTGCAGATCCTTATTATCAGTCGGTTGTGATGGCCGGCGGGGCGCCTGTCATACTGCCGGTGACGACTGATGTGCATGCGCTTACCGCTATTATCGACAGGCTTGACGGGCTGATCCTTTCAGGCGGGGGCGATATATGCGCCGATTATTTGTGCGAAGAGCCGATTCCTGCGCTTGGCGCTACCGATGCGATTCGCGATAAATACGAATTTACCGTGCTGCGATTGGCCTTTAACCGTCAACTCCCCATTTTCGGTATCTGTCGCGGTCATCAGGTTCTCAATGTCGCATTTGGCGGTACGCTTTACCAGGATATATATGCCCAGTTTCCCAAAAAGCCGCTGAAACACAGCCAAAAAGAAGCACGCGACGTGGCGACGCACACCGTCGCGCTGGTCGATGTTCCCTCTCGATTAAGGACGGCTTTGAAGAATCCGGGAAATTTGGATCTGCCTGTCAATTCGTTTCATCATCAGGCTGTAAGGCAGATAGCGCCCGAATTTATAGCTACGGCTATTGCTTCGGATGGACTGAATGAAGCCATGGAACATCCGGAATATCCGATCTTCAGCGTGCAGTGGCATCCCGAACCGATGGCAGTAGCCGGCAATGAGCCGATGCTCGACCTGTTTCGCTATCATGTCGGCCTCGCATCGGTTTTTGCAAAAGCCAAAAAACTGCATCATCGCATGGTAACGATCGATTCGCATACCGATACGCCCATGACGGCCCAATCGTTTGATCTGGGGCGAAAAGGAGGTGGGAAAGTGAACCTCCCCCTGATGCGGGAAGGACTGCTTGACGCAGTTTTTATGGTCGCCTATATCCCGCAGGGCGAGCGCGACGAGGCTTCCTTGCTTCGGGCTAACCGCTATGCGGAGGAACGGCTCTCGGCGGTCGTCGCACAAGCGGAAAAATATCCGCACCGCATGGGAATTGCCACGACGCCCGTCGACCTCTGGCGTTTGAAGCGCGCAGGGAAGAAAGCCGTGTTCTTAGGCGTGGAAAACGGATATGCCATCGGAAAAAATCTGAAGAACTTGCAAAGATTGAAAGATTTAGGCGTCGCGTATATCACACTGTGCCACAATGGGGATAACGATATTTGCGATGCGGCGCTGGGACGTGGCGAGTGGGGCGGGTTGAGCCCGTTTGGCATCGAAGTAGTTGCTGAAATGAATCGGCTTAACCTGATGATTGACGTTTCGCATGCAGCCGAAAGCACGTTTTACGATGTGTTGAAGTATAGTACCAAACCTGTGATTGCATCACATTCGTCATCGCGCGCCGTCTGTAATCATCGTCGAAACCTTGACGACGACCAACTCAGGGCGCTTGCGTCGAAAGGAGGCGTCGTTCAAATTTGTCTGTATAATTCGTTTATCAACGAAGATGCCGACAAAGCATCATTAAGCGATGCAATCAGGCATCTGAAGCATATTGTGGAGGTGGCGGGGATTGACCATGTGGGCATCGGTTCGGATTTTGATGGCGACGGCGAACTGGTTGGCTGTCGTGCGGCAAACGAACTGATACAGATCACCATGCGCCTGATAGCTGAAGGTTTTGACGACGAGGGTATTGCGAAAATCTGGGGGGGGAACTTGGTGAGGGGGTTTAGTTTTTAGAGTTTAGAGTTTAGAGTTTAGAGTTTAGAGTTTAGAGGATAGAGAAAAGGGTATAAGACAATATACATAAGACCATAATAGTATGAATAATAATTTTCAACTTTCAATTTTCAATTTTCAATTAGTTTTCTGTTTGTTTTTGTCCTGTTGCGGACAGAGAAGCGCAATAAAAGATACGGCTATGGCAACTATTTCAACGAACGTGACCGTGAAATCCGAAACACCTGTGTTCGATGCAGATAGCGCATATACCGCTGTTGCGCGGCAGGTAGCGTTCGGACCGCGCGTGCCCAACACGCAAGCACATAAGGATTGTGCCGACTATTTGGCTTCCGAACTCGAACGTCATGGCGCTAAATTGTTTGTGCAGGAAGCGATGCTGACGGCATATAACGGGGAGCTATTGAACGCCCGCAATATCATCGGTTCGTTTGATCCGGAAAAAACGCGCCGCATCCTGTTGTTTGCCCATTGGGATTCGCGCCCTTATGCCGACCGCGATGCCGACCCGGAAAATCATCGAAAGCCGATTGACGGAGCCGACGATGGCGCCAGCGGGGTGGGCGTGCTGTTGGAGGTTGCGCGTCAGATCGGAGCAAAACGACCCGAAATGGGCGTCGACATCATTTTTTTTGATGCCGAAGACTACGGGCTACCTGAATTTGAGAATGGTTATCAACCTGATTCATGGTGTCTGGGCTCTCAGTTCTGGATAAAAAACCCGCATGTCCCCAGATACAGGGCCGAATACGGTATTCTGCTTGATATGGTAGGCGCAAAAGGTGCTACATTTTATAAGGAATTTACATCGGTAAGGTATGCCAGCCAATATGTCGAGAAAGTCTGGGCGGCGGCGCGCAACCTTGGCTACGGGAAGTTTTTTATCAACAAGAGCGGCGGTGGGGTGACGGACGATCATACCTTTATCAATGAAAAAATGCGGATTCCATGCCTTGACATCATCAATCACGATCTGGAAAACAAAACCGGTTTTGGCGAATATTGGCATACCCTGAACGATTCGATGGACAACATCAGCAAGGAAACGCTGAAAGCAGTCGGCCAGACTGTTCTTGAGGTGATATACAATTAATTGAAAAGACAAGTACGATGACAACAGATGCGATACAGGACGAAATAATTGAGACTTTTTCCGTTTTCGACGACTGGATGGACCGGTATTCCCTGCTTATTGACATGGGAAATGCCCTGCCGCCATTGGACGAACGATTCAAAACCGAAGCCAACCTGATTGAAGGGTGCCAGAGCCGGGTATGGCTGAACGCCCAATGTGTTGACGGGATGGTTGTCTATCAGGCCGAAAGCGATGCCGTCATCGTCAAGGGAATCGTTGCCCTGCTGATACGTGTCTTGTCGGGTCATACCCCGCAGGAGGTGCTGGATACCGACCTTTATTTTATCGAAAGCATCGGCTTGCGCGAGCATCTCTCGCCGACGCGCTCCAACGGACTTGTCGCCATGCTGAAACAGATGAAAATGTATGCACTGGCGTTCCAGAATAGGATATGATGAGAAAAGTTATCGTAATCGGCGCAGGGATTGCCGGGCTGTCGGCCGCCATTTATGCACAGCGAAGCGGCTTTGACGTGACGCTCTGCGAGCAGCACTACAGGGCCGGCGGGATGTGTACCGGATGGAAACGCAAGGGCTATTTGTTTGAAGGAACGGCACACTGGCTCGCCGGAACGAACCCTGAAACTGAGTTACACCAGTTGTGGCGTGAAACCGGAGCGCTGACTGACGCGACCAACATTTTTTTGCGCGACGCCTTTCATGCCGTTGAATGGGAAGGACAAACTGTTAATCTGTATTGCGATTTGGAAAAGACCGTTGCGCAGCTTCGTTTGCTTTCGCCGCCTGACGAAAAGGCGCTCAGCCGTTTGGCACGCGACGTCAAGTCGTTCTCCTGTATGCAAATGCCAATTTTCGACATCAAGGGCGTGAGGGCGCAAAACCCGCGACGTCCGTCCTTAGCTACACTGATGAAAATGCTGCCCGTCTTGCCGAAGTTGCTGAGGTGGAACAGGATCACCTGCAAAGCATACGCGGAGCAGTTTCGACATCCCGCTATCCGGCGGCTTTTTCGCTTCCTGCCCGACTCGCGTTCCCTCACCAGCCTCATTGCCATCTTGGCAACGCTCAACAGGGGCGATGCCGGCTACCCCGAAGGCGGTTCGCTGGCGATGGTCGACCGAATGACGAAGACCTTCGAGGCGATGGGGGGGCAACTGCTGCTGAAAACGCGGGTAAAAAAGGTGAACATCGAAGGCGGAAAGGTTACGGGCGTTACGTTGGAAACCGGTAATACAACGGGCGTTTCGCCAGAACCCCGATTTCTGCCAGCCGATGCCGTGATCGTTACGCAGGAAACCATGGCGGCTGTCGACCAGCTGTTTGATATATCCCTGAATGATAAATGGCTGAAGCATCTTTGCGAAAACACAAAACCGGTAGTCTGCACTTTTGTATGCGTAGGCATACGGGCGGAACTCCCGCGCATGCTGGCATGGGAACTGCCCGAACCAATCACATTTGCAGGTATCACCGTTTCGAAGATCGGTTTCGACAATTATGCCGAATATGAAGGGTATGCACCAAAAGGGTGTACGCCGCTCACGTCCGTACTTACTGGCGACACCTACCACTTTTGGAAGAAGGCAAAGGACGAAGGCCGGTATACGGAAGAAAAACAAAAGTTAGCCAATCAAATCTCGCGTGTCATCCGCGACAAATACCCGCAGACCGAAGGCGCGATTGAGGTCATTGATATTGCCACGCCCTTGACTTACGAAAGGTATACCGGCGCTCATCACGGCTCGTGGATGAGCATCGTGGGGGTGGGCGACAAAATGAAGGTCTATCCCGGATTCCTGAAAAGCGTCGAGGGCCTCTATTTCGCGGGGCATCGGCTCATGACGCCCGGCGGACTGCCGGTGGCGTTGCACACCGGTCGCAAAGCGGCGCAGATGGTCTGCCGTCAGTTTGATGTCTTGTTCAAAAGCAAGCCTGACTCACACGTCCTGCCTGATTCCTGATTCCTGATTCCTGATTCCTGTTTCATAATGAAAAACACATCATGCAACCAAAGAAACAAAAAATAGCAGGTCTGGAGCGGAATGTCTTTTTTACGGGACTGACCAGCTTTTTCACCGACACGTCGACCAAGATGATTTACAGCGTCATGCCGCTGTTCCTCCTGTCCATCGGCGCTTCCAAGACGACTATTTCGCTTATCGAAGGCATCGCCGAAAGCACGGCTTCGCTCGTCAAGGCGCTGTCGGGGTACTGGAGCGACAAAATCAGGCGCAACAAACCGTTCATGCTGATCGGTTACGGCGTGACAGCCTTGGTGACGCCATTATATGCTTTTGTACGCGTACCGTTGCAGGTGTTGTTCTACCGTTTTTTCGAACGTATCGGGAAAGGATTGCGGGCTGCGCCGCGCGACAGTCTGATAAGCGGCTCGGTGACGCAAAAAGATGCCGGCAAGAATTTTGGCTTTCACAAGGCGATGGACAACAGCGGCGCCATCTTCGGGCCGTTAGTGGCCTTCCTGATGCTCTCGCTCTTCCCGATGAATTTTAAATATATCTTCCTGATTGCCACTATCCCCGCCATAATGGGCGTCATCACCATCGCCGTTTTTATCAAGGAAAGCAAAGGCGCCGAAAGCACAGCCGTCAAAGTTTCGTTAAAACATTTGCCCAAAAAGTTTTATTTCTTCCTGATCATCATCTTTGTATTCACGCTTGGCAATTCGGCCGATGCCTTGCTATTAGTGAAAACAACCGAAACAGGCATCGACAAAGCCTATATCCCGTTTGTTTATATGATCTTCAATGTGGTCTCGGTCGTGTTAGCCGTTCCTATCGGCAGACTGTCCGACAAAATCGGTCGCGTTCGACTGATCATTCCGGGTTTTTTAGTTTATGCCTGTACCTATTTTCTGTTCGGGAAATTCAACAGCATTTCCATTTTTATCGGCTTGTTTGCCATGTATGGACTATACAGCGCATTGGTCGACGGCAGCCAGAAAGCGATGATCTCGGATATCGTAAGCAAGGAACTACGCGGTACAGGCTATGGGATTTACCATTCCGTGCTGGGCATCACGCTGCTGCCCGCAAGCCTGATCGCCGGATTGCTGTACGACAGGGTGGGCTCGAACGCCCCCTTCTATTTCGGATCGGCCATGGCGCTGGCGGCAACCCTGTTGATGATTGTGTTTGCGATCGTTTATCATTCACCTAAATCGACTTCGTGAAACGAGGATGTGGCATAAATTGAAATGCACATTTTTTTTTGAAAAGATTTTTATTTTTCCAAAAAAAACTTTTACTTTGCAGTCTAATTAAAAATTGCAATCATGGCACGATATTTAGACCCCAGAAATGATTTGACGTTCAAGCTCATATTCGGCGAGCATCCCGAATTGTTGATCAATTTTCTGAATGCGATGATGCCCTTCGCACCCGACAATTTAATTACGGAAATAGAATACCTGCCGTCGGAGCAGGTACCCGAAAATCCGGGCAAAAAAAACTCCGTTGTTGACGTCAAATGCCGAGACAAAAGCAAGCGCGTGTTTATCATCGAGATGCAGATGTTGTGGACCGACGACTTTACCAACCGCCTTGTCTTCAATGCGGGAAAGGCATACATCCGCCAGTTGGACAAGGGCGAGAGTTTTCATCTGTTGCATCCTGTTTACACGCTTGCATTATTGGACGAGAACTTCGACGAAAAGACCGAAGAGTTTTACCATCACTATCAAATCGTCAACCGCGACAATACCGAAGAGGTGATCGAAGGACTTGAATTTGTGTTGGTTGAATTGAAAAAGTTCAAACTCGACAAATGGCAGGATCGTAAGATAGCATCCCTGTGGATGCGGTTTTTGCGTGAAGTAAACGAGGGCATGCGCGTGTTGCCCGAAGAATTAGCCAACAATAAAGAGATAAGCAAGGCTGCGGAGCTGTGCGAGGAAGCGGGGTTCACGCCGGAGCAGCTTGCTGCCTACGAAGCGTATTGGGACATGATTAGTACTGAAAGAACCATCCGCGAAGGCTCGTTAGCGAGAGGAGAAGCGATAGGCGAGAAAAGAGGCTTGGCGAAAGGCGAAGCGATATGGAGGGCAGCAGAACGTGCTGAAATACAGGAAAATATTGTTATTAATAGTCATCATCAGGGCCTATCGACAGCAATCATTTCAGCCATTACCGGATTAACACTTGAAGAGGTTACAGAAATCCTCAAACGGAACAAAATGGAATAGTGTTCCGTTCCTCTGCATGCCGACAACCCCGCATGTACGGTCAACCAACGATTGAAAAAGTAAAAAAATGCAGAAATAATTTGCCTTATTCACAAAAAGCGATTACATTTGCGTTTTGATGTAGAAAATATTTGAGATATGACTTGACGACCAAGTACGAGCTGTACGAATCAGCTGGCGTGCGTGAATATTGGGTGGTATTCCCTTCTTCTATCAAAAACGAACAAGATGTCTTTTCTTCTTTATTCGACCTGGCTAATTGTTAAAATACCAGCCCCTGAGTAGTTACATCATATTACACACTATATCAATTATATAGAAATGAACGATATTTTTTTTCCGTAATCCAAGCAGGACGATTTACACTGTCCAAGCGGGTCGATTTACACTGTCAAAGCAGGACGATTTACACGGCCGGGAATATCCACGGCTTACGGTACTCGGGCTTGATGTACTTGTTGGCTTCGGGGTTGTCGAATTTTTTCAGCTTGTCGTCGTAGTGCAGGGCGGCGCCTCCTATTCGTGCGGCAATATTACCCAAGTGTGCATACTTGGCACACAGACTGCCATTTTCGATGGGGCAGGCGGTTTGCCGATTACGCGTTTTCACACATTCAAGGAAGTTAGTCACATGATCCTTGTGGTCCTGATGGTCGGCTTTCACGATCATTTCGGGTATTTTGCCCTCTCTGCGGTTTTCGGGGATGATCTCCCAATTGTCGCGGTCGGCTACTAAGGTACCATTGCTTCCGCGAAACAGCACGCCGTAATTGCGTCCGTAGACCTTGTTCTCGGTTCCGGCATTATGTTCCCAGGTCAGGATGAACTTGTCGAACTGGTAAGTGACGGTTTGCGAGTCGAAGGTCTCCTGCATCCCGTCGGGATAAAAGAAGTTTCCGCCAGCCGAGAGGGTTTTCAGCGGCATCCCTTTCACATCCATGCCCCACAGACCCATGTCGAGAAGGTGTACGCCCCAGTCGGTCAGCAATCCTCCGCCATAGTTCCAGAACATACGCCACGAACCGTGGAAGCGTTGGCTGTTGAACGTCCGTTCGGGCATGGGTCCTAACCATGTATTGAAATCGACGCCTTCGGGTACGGCACTGTCGGCAACGCGTCGCTGGATGGCGGCATAGTTGAAGTTTGCCCAGACATGCACCCTCCCGATGGTACCCAGTTTGCCTGAACGGAGGTAACTGACCATCTCCTGCCAGTGCGTGCTGCTGCGTTGTTGTTGGCCAACCTGCACCACACGGTTGTATCTTTGCGCGGCAGCTACCATCGCATCACACTCGGCAATGCTGTTGGCGGCAGGTTTTTCGACATACACATCCTTGCCGGCAGCACACGCATCGACGGTCTGCAGGCAGTGCCAGTGGTCGGGCGTCCCGATGATGACGATGTCCACATCTTTGCGGTCGAGTATCTTGCGGTAATCGCCATAGAGGTCTGCTTTTTGTCCCCTTTTTTCCAAATCGCCGGCACGTGAAGTCAAGACGCTCTGGTCGATGTCGGCCAAAGCCACACAACGGATTTCGGGATGGGGCAGGAAGTCGCTCAGATCGCCCCATCCCATGCCTTTGCAGCCAATTAACGCTACATTGATCGTATCGTTAGCAGATACGCGCCGCGATGAAACGGCTGCCACGGATGGCATGATCACGCCCGCTGCCAGTGCGGCAGAGGATGACTTAATAAAGGTTCTTCTTGAAATTGACATGATTTTATGAATTATGAATGTTAAATGTTGATTTCAGAACAGTCTGGTATCGCGCGAGCCGGAGATGAGGCCGATCAACTGCGAGGTCTCGTCAAGATCGAACGGGTACGGCTTGTCGCGATTATTTCTATAGAAACGCTCGCCCCACTCCTTGACGGCGGTGTTCTTTTGAAGTGCCGACCAGCTGGCAAAAAATTCGTCGGCTTTCGATTTATCGCCCAGAAGCGACCATGCAACACACGGCAACAATCCCGACAAGCTGTTGAGTGGATGTTCGGATTGCGCCACTTTCTTCAGGTACGATTCCTTGTCGACATCATTTTTCGCCTTGATAGCAATCAGGACGCTCATCCAGTCTTCGAGCCGGGTATCGATCTGGTCGTCGTAGGGTTTGCCAACGCCTAACCTGCGGGGCCACTCAAACGCTTCGGCCACTTTCCTTGCGGCGACGTTCGTCTTGCCTTTCGCCAGCGACTGTGCCGCCAGCATCATTTTTATTTCGCGGTAAAGGACGCGTCCGCCCCGCTCGCCTTCGAATGGCAGGATATGTATGGTGTTCAATATCTTTTCTGCTTCTTCGTACCGCCGGTTCAACGACAGTGTACGCATATTCAGCGATGCCGTTTGGAAATGATCCCGATGCGTGGCGTAGAACGGCCTGATGGTTTGCAGCGCTTTTTCAAACTCCCTTTTGTCGATATAATAATTGGTTAGTTGATGTACATACCTCCATGCTGTCGGCGCTAGGGAGATGGCTTTTTTCAGATCGCTTTCCCTGTCGGTTTCTTGTGTAGCCGCTGATGGCGTGCCTGACGCTCCCCGTTGCGACGCTTCCCCTTCATGAATGGCCATCTGGGCGCGCAGGGAATAGAAAGGCGGGAAGTCAGGTCGTTCGCCCAACTTTTTGAGCAACGCGTAGGCTTCGGCGGTATTATTGGCCGAGCCTTGCAACAGCGCCATGTAATAGACCGGCTTCCAGTCGGCGCTTTTGGCCATCGCCCAGTCGAACACCGCCTTGCTTTCATTCCTGAACGGGAACACAAAAGCCGGATTTTGCATGTCGGCTTCTTTCAACAACGCGGCTTCTTCGGGCGTGCCGCGATGCAGGTAAGCCAACCAATATTTTACTTCTGCATCAGCAGGAGCGGATTGCAGCAGCAGTCGGCTTTTCTCTATCATCCCCAACGAATAATACCAGACAGCCAGTTCGAGGAACGACTGAACGGGTAACTCGTTGTGGAGTGTTTCGGCAAACAAACGCATGTCGGGGGCTGCTTTCTCGAACGATACCAACAGGTTAAACGGATCGATAGCCAAGATTCTCTCGGCTATCTCGTCCGATCGGCGGTTGTCCTTCTTTTGCCTGTAACACAGGTACAGCAATTGCAGTCCTTCGATATTGTGATAGTTGTTTATCAGGCTTTTTTGTGCATAATCGACCGACCTGTCAACGTCTTTTCGCGTGAAATAAATTTTACTTATCTCCGTATAGGCAGCGCTGCGCATGGGTGTGGTCATGGCGGCTATCTCGAAACCGTCTAATGCATCGCTTGATTTACCTGTTTGCCACGCAGCGCGTCCGTACTCGAAATTGGCATCCGGGTCGTAGGTGTCGTACGACAGGGCTTTGCGGGCATAAAAGTATGCCGAATCGTAATCCATGCGCCGGTAGCATAACCGCGACATCTCGACGAGCGAAGGAATGAAGTTGGGGTCCAAAGCCAACGATTCGCTGATGTGTCTTTCGGCAAGCGTGTAAAGCCGCATTCCCGAATAGTCTCTCCCCAGCAGGTATTTCCCAAAGGCTGTCTGGTAATCGAACGGGTCCTGTTCGGTGTTCGGGCGGTCCATCGTTTTGTCGTCCTTGCTCCAGAGGTCGCGATCGCACAGGGTGATCTTATAGGCCGTCCGTCCGTCGGGGATGCGCAGGTTTGTGCGGAACGTCGTTGCGATGGAAAGTTTCACCGGCTGCGACGCAAGGACTTGCCCCTGTGAATCGTACAGTTTGAGCGTATCGCTGATCTGTTGCAGGGGCGAAAGCGAAACTTCCAAAGCACCGCTTTTTTCGGTGATGTTCACGACCCCGAGCAGACTTGCATTGGCGACGCCGCCGGTTGACTTGAACGGAAACCAGTATTCTGTCCATTCATCGGTACCGTAAGGCGTAAAGTAGAACTGTTTGTAGGGGGTGTGACTGCTCGACCCCGGTGAATTTTGATTGAACAGCCTGCCGCTCTGTACTTCCACATACTGTCCGTTGGTGTCGGTCAACAATTCTTCCCAGATGCCGCCCTGGTCCGACAGCGCCCAAGTGAAGAATTTCTTGCCTACCTTGCCGTCGCGGTCGGCAATGTGCATCATCCCGAAATTTTCTTTTGCCCAAAAAGCGCCAAAATAAGGCACGTTCGTGCCGGCAACATGGTACGACTTGTCGGCGCCGAAGTTGTTTTCGGCATACAACGACAGGTTCTTGCCTATTTTCATATCCATGGGCCAGGGCGTGATGTCGCCTCCATGACCGACGGAATAGGTGCCCGGATATATCAACTCCAGGTCGTCGCCGGCATCGATCCCTGTATTGACCCAGTTATAGTAGGGCTGACTTCCCGAATTGCCGTTGTGCCAATAGGAGGTGGTCGTGAACCAGCCCTTGTCTTTTGGCAGGTTGATCTCCACCGTCCAGCGCGTGCGTGTGAGTAGATCGAAATCGCTGACCCAGCAGCTCGCGCTGCCATCGGGATGTTTGGCGATACGATAATTCACCGGAAACGCACAGCTGGGCGCATGGCCGATCACGCCGTAGTTGAACTCAATGCCGCCACTTGTCCACGCGCCGCGTAAGGAGATATCCCTGAACTTGACTACTTTGTTGTCGTAAAACATCTCTTTGCCGCAGGTCTTATCCACCACCGACCATATTTTACCGCCGATTTCCGGGAAAACCTTGATTCGAAGATAATCATTCTCCAAGATCACTACTTTGTGCTTCTGTTTCACCGGTTGCGTGGTGTAACCGTCGTAGCGAAAATAAGGGTAAGCCTTTCCGAAAACAGGTATCGGATTGGGGTCGGAATACGGATAGGTGACATACTCCTCCGCTGTCTCACCGACCTGCGAAGCGCTTTGCGCTTTCAGGGCAGATGTAAATGACAAACAGACGGTAAACGCAGTTAAAACTCTCAGATAGTGCCAGTTAAATCGCATGTTGTGGTTCATAATTAAGTAAGTATTTGAATGTTTATTGGATGTTACATCGTTAATTTTATGTCATACGGGCAGCAAAAATAATATAAATTGCATGAAATGCCAAAAATAATTTCTTCCTGACATAATGCGGTTTTCCAAAAAAATGATTATCTTTGCCCTGCATGTGCGACATGAAGTCGTAAAAATAGTTGATATGAATACAACAGAAAGAAACTTGCCGGTTGGCATTCAGGATTTTGAGAAACTGCGTACCGAAAATTGTTTGTACGTGGACAAAACCCGTTACATTGATGAATTAACACGCATAAGCAGACCCTACTTTCTCGGTCGTCCGCGCCGGTTCGGGAAAAGCCTTTTTATTTCTACCCTGAAAGCGTTTTTTCTGGGTAAGAAGCATCTTTTTGAGGGTTTGGTTGTTGCAGACCGGGAAAAGGACTGGATTACCTATCCGGTAATCTATATTGACTTTAACACAGGCGCCAACGACAGCCTGCAGTCTGTGAAAATTTTACTGACCGCCATGTTGGACAGGTATGAAAGCGAATGGGGGATAACAGAAAAATACGACGACCTGGCTGTACGTTTCTCCAGATTGATTAAAGCCGCCTATCAAAAGTCAGGCCTGAAAGTGGTTGTATTAGTTGACGAATACGACAAGGCGTTAATCAATACCATGGATGATTCAGATTTAAATAACGAATTGCTCAAATTTCTCAAAGGTTTTTACGGCGTATTGAAAGGGATGGACTACTGCCTGCGTTTTGTCTTCCTGACGGGCGTCACCAAATTTGCGAAAGTAAGTGTTTTCAGCGATTTGAATCAACTGATAGACATTAGTTTGGATGAACAGTATGCGGGCATCTGCGGGATTTCAGAAACAGAACTGTTGCAGTATTTTACGCCTGAGATAGCGGCGCTTGCCAGAAAGCAGGAAATATCATTCGATGCAACATTCGCCAAAATGAAAAAGCGTTATGACGGCTACCGTTTTACCGAAAAAGGTGATGATATGTACAATCCATTCAGCGTGTTGAGGGTTTTCTACAGCATGAAATTCGGCTATTACTGGTTTGAAACCGGCACGCCGACATTCTTAGTCAATACCTTAAAAGACAGCCTGTACGACATACGTAAATTCGACAACGATGTTACGATTGCGGCTCGCTTAATTGACAATTACCGTGTTGGCGAAACAAGCCTTACGCCGTTGCTTTACCAGAGCGGTTACCTGACTATTAAGTCGTATAACGCCATGACGAACGCTTACACGCTTGGTTTTCCGAATGAAGAGGTGAAATACGGGTTTCTTGACGAACTGCTACCGGCTTATATCCCGAAATGGGGATTGGATGAATCGTTTTCTATTCTCGCCTTCCTTGATGCTTTCCAAAGCGGGGATGTAGATGATTTCATGACGCTTTTAAAAGCCTACTTCGCTGCCATCCCGTACGATCTGGAACAAAACCGTGACAAAGACGAGAAGTATTACCAGTTGATACTCTACCTGCTTTTCATAAATGTCGGGCAATTCATTCATACGGAAGTTAAAAGCGCCAAAGGCCGGGCAGACATCGTCGTGAAAACAGCCGATTCGATCTATGTCATTGAGTTGAAGATGGAAGCCAGCGGCACTGCAGAAGACGCCCTTGCACAGATTGACAAAACTGGTTATCTGATACCTTACACCCCCGACGACCGGCGCTTAGTGAAGATCGGCGTAGAGCTGAGCATCGAGGAAAGAGGTATTAAACGGTGGCTTTGGGTACTATAAAAGAAACATATATGAAAAGGTTATTTCTTATTTTCAGCTTGTTGGGATTCCTTGTCGGCTGTCAGCAAAAAGAACAGGTGTTGTCGTTGGCCGGCGAATGGCTCGTCAGGTTGGACCCCGACGACGTAGGCATATCCCAACAGTGGTTTAATCAGCCCTTTACAGAAAAATTGCACCTGCCCGGTTCGTTGCAGGAACAGGGCTTTGGGTACGACATCGACGTCCATACGCAATGGACGGGGCAGGTAGTCGACAATGCCTGGTACGTCGCGCCAGCGTATGAAAAGTACAGGCAGCCCGGAAATATCAAAGTTCCGTTCTGGCTGAACCCCGACAAGCATTATGTCGGGGTTGCCTGGTATCGGAAAGAGATAAACGTGCCATCGGGATGGCATGCGCAAACGGTTGTGCTTGAACTCGAACGAACGCACTGGCAATCATCGTTGTATGTTGATGGTGTTGAAACAGGCAAGCAGGACGGACTTTCGACGCCCCACCGGTACATGCTTGAACTGCAGCCGGGCAGGCATCAACTCGACGTGCGCATGGATAACCGCGTTATCATTCCGGTCGGCATCAATGCCCACAGCGTATCCGACCATACGCAAAGTAACTGGAATGGCATCACCGGTCGCATCACCCTCACCGCCAAACCGCCGTCGCATATTGACGATGTTCAGGTTTTTCCCGACATCGAAAAAAAAACCGTTCAAGCCCAAATCCGTTTGAACGCGAAAAGAAATCCTAAAAAAATGACTGTGACGCTTCAAGTCGAAACGCTGACAGGCGATCCTGTTGGCAAGCCGGTAAGATATGAGGCAGCACCCGTCGGTCATGACCTTGTTGTCGACGCAACCGTGGAGGCGGGCGACGACGTCCTGCTTTGGTCGGAACATGCACCGAACAGGTACCGACTGAAGACCGTTTTGGAAACGCCTGACGGAAAGGACGTTAAATATACCAATTTCGGCTTTCGCCAGTTTCGTAAGGAAGGAACGCGGTTTCACGTCAACGGACAGCCGATCTTCCTGCGCGGCACGCTGGAGTGTTGTATTTTTCCGCTGACCGGTTACCCGTCAATGGAACGAACGTATTGGGAAAAGATTTACCGTACGTGTCGGGCGTTCGGGCTTAATCACGTGCGCTTTCACTCGTGGTGCCCGCCCGAGGTGGCTTTCGATATGGCCGACAGTATGGGCATCTACCTGCAAGTGGAATGTGCTGCATGGGCATCGATTGGCGATGGCGGACCCCTTGACGCGTGGATTTATGCCGAGGGCGACCGTATCCTGAAGGAATATGGCAACCATCCATCGTTTTGCATGATGAATTACGGCAACGAACCGGACGGCAGGAATCAGGTAGCTTACTTGACGGAATTAGTCGATTACTGGAAAAAGAAAGACAACCGGCGCGTTTATACAAGCGCCGCCGGATGGCCGTACATCGAGCATGCAGATTACTGGAATACACCCGAACCGCGCATACAGGCTTGGGGAAGTGGATTGCGGAGCATAATCAATGCGCAACCTCCCCGTTCCGACTACGACTTTGCTGCCATTATCAAAAAGGATATGCCGACGGTCAGCCATGAGATAGGGCAGTGGTGCGTCTATCCCAACTTCAACGAGATCGACAAATATACAGGCGTGCTGAAAGCTAAAAATTTTGAGATTTTCAGAGAGACGCTGGCCGAAAAAAACATGAGCGACTTGGCTGACAAGTTTTTGTATGCTTCGGGTCGGCTGCAGACGCTCTGCTACAAGGCCGACATTGAAGCTGCACTGCGAACGCCCGGCATGGCAGGTTTTCAGTTGCTCGACCTCCACGACTTTCCCGGACAGGGTACGGCGCTGGTAGGCGTTATCGACCCGTTTTGGGACTCGAAGGGATATGTCGAAGGAGATGAATTCAGCCTGTTTTGCAATGCGGTCGTTCCCCTCATTCGCTTCCCGAAAATGGTCTGGATGAACAACGAAACAATGGATGTCGCGATAGAATTTGCGAATTTTGGCGACAAACCGCTCCGTAGCGCCGATATCACGTGGACTGTTGCTACAGCTGACGGTCAACTGCTGAAAAAAGGTAATTATAGAAAAGACTTGCCATTGGATAATTGCATACCGGTCGGGACTGTAAATTTTTCATTTGATGAAATCAAAGAGCCCAAACAATTGACAGTTTCCGTGCAGATCGAAGGCACCTCGGTGAAGAATCAATGGCATGTCTGGGTGTATCCGGTTCAGGTGCCGGTCATCCAGCATATGCCGTATCTCACTTCCAAACTCGACCAGACTGCCATCGAAAAGTTAAATAAAGGCGAAAAGGTGTTATTGACATTTTCGCGCGGAACGGTTGCCCCGCAGAAAGGGGGCGACATACCTGTCGGATTCTCAAGCATTTTCTGGAATACGGCCTGGACGCGCAAACAGGCGCCTCATACGTTGGGTATCCTTTGCGATCCCAGTCATGCCGCCCTGTCGTCGTTTCCGAACGATGGATACAGCGATTACCAGTGGTGGGATATTGTGAGTGGATGCGACGCCATGCTCATGGATGATTTTCCGGCTGACGTCCGTCCGATCGTCCACCTGATAGACGACTGGTTTACGAACCGCAAACTCGGAATCCTGTTCGAGGCAAAGGTCGGAAACGGGAAGTTAATGGTTTGTAGCGTCGACCTGCAAAAGGAGGTCGCCCATCGCCCGGCAACCGCACAGTTCCGGCAGAGCGTGCTGGAATATATGGCTTCCGAACGCTTCAACCCCACCGCTGAAGTGGATTTGGATTTGATAAAGTCATTGTTTGTTCAATAAAAAACCCTATAAATCATTAACTATGAAACGAATATTCATTTCAATCCTTTTTAGTCTGACATCGTTCGCCGTTTTCAGTCGGCAGTCAATCAACGTAGGCGACGATGGCAAAAGCTGGACAATCGTCACCCAATCAACGGCTTATCTACTAAAAGTAGACAACGGCGAACTCCGTATGGTAAGCTATGGCGATAAAAGCCTGATAGAAAAGGCAGGCAGGCCGCTCGGCGCCGAGATACCCGTCAGAGGGGGATATGTCGAAGGAACGCCGTTGCTCGAAGCCGTTTTCGCCGACGGCGTGCGCGACATCGAGCTGGCTTTTCAATCCTACGAGCTAATTGACAACGGCGGATATCAGACGCTCAAAATCACCCAACGCGATAAACATTATCCGCTTGAGGTGGTTTCGTTCATCAACGTCCTTCCCGAATACGACCTGATAGAAAAATGGGTGGAGGTACGCAATACCGGAAAGAAAGAACGTATTAAAGTCGAAAGTTTACTTTCAGGTTCTATCTTTCTGCCGAAAGATGCCTACGAACTGACGCATTATCCGGGTACGTGGGGTCATGAATTTACGTTACAGTCGACAAGGCTTACGCCCGGCGTCAAGACGATTCAGGTGAAGGACTTCAAATCGCACGGCTCATCCACGTTTCTGGTGCGCCCCGAAGGCGAAACGGACAGCTTCAGCGGAAAGGTATGGTTTGGATCGGTCAAGTACAGCGGCAACTGGCGCGTCGACTTCGATAAATCGTTCAACGGGCCGGTACAGATCGTTGGCGGCATGAACTTTTGGGATCAGGAACTGATACTGAAGCCAGGCAGTTCGTTTACGACGCCCCCGATCGTTTTCGGGTATACTGAAAGGGGAACGGAGGGCGTGACCCATTGCCTGACGTCCTATATCCGCGAAAAACTGCTGCCGTCCGCTCACCGCGAAAAGATTCGCCCCGTGCTTTACAACAGCTGGTATGCAACTACGTTCAACGTCAACGAAGTCCACCAGCTGGCACTGGCCAAAGTAGCCAAAGAGCTGGGTGTCGAGCTGTTTGTGATAGACGACGGCTGGTTCAGGGGGCGTGTCGACGACCATGCCGGATTAGGCGACTGGACGGTCGATACGAACAAGTTTCCGAACGGACTGCAACCGATGATAGAAAAAATCAATGCGTTGGGGCTTGACTTCGGCATTTGGATCGAGCCTGAAATGGTCAACCCCAACAGCGATTTGTATCGCGCCCATCCCGACTGGGTGCTCCATTTCCCCAACCGCCAACGTCATGAGCGACGAAACCAACTGATACTCAACCTTGCACGTGATGACGTGTATCAATACCTCTATCAATCGTTTCATAAACTGCTGCATGAGAACAATATCAAATTCATCAAATGGGACATGAACCGACAGGCGACCGAGCCGGGCTTCCCGTCGGCTCCAACCGACGAACAGCGTTCGGTGCGAATCAAGTACATGGAAAATCTGTACCGTTTGATCGAAACGCTTCGGCGTGAGTTTCCCGATGTGTGGTTCGAGAACTGTTCGGGCGGGGGAGGACGTATCGATATGGCGATGATGTCGCGCTTTGACTTCAACTGGGCCAGCGACAACACCGATCCTGTCGAACGCATATTCATTCAGGATTCCTATCTCACGCTGTTTCCTGCCAATACCATGATTTCGTGGGTGACACATGAAGACTGGCATCAGCAACAGCATCCGCTCGAATACAAATTTGATGTTTGCATGGCTGGCGTGCTGGGCGTCGGGTATGATATAACAAAATGGACGGATGACGAAAAAGAAGTCGCCCGAAAAAAGATTGCCCGCTACAAGGAGATTCGGAAAACTGTCCAGACTGGCGTCCCCTACCGGCTGGTATCGCCTTATCAAAGCAACCGCAGCATCCTTCAATTTGTGGATAACCTGCAATCCGAAAGCATTGTGTTTGTCTATAACTTGGCCGAATATCCCAACAACAGTGTCCCCGAAACCAAACGCGCCGCCTTCGTAAAGCTGCGCGGCCTACAATCCGACGCCCAGTATGCCATTGAAGGTTTAGATGGCGTTTACAGCGGTGACTACCTGATGAAAACGGGCGTCGAACTGCCGTTGCGCGGCGCTTTTAAGAGTAGGATATTCAAAATAGTAAAGCGATAAATTGAAATGTACCCAATAAAAAAAGCGCCCACATCCCTGTAAGCGCTTGATTTTCAGTGGAGCGGAAGACGGGGCTCAAACCCGCGACCCTCAGCTTGGAAGGCTAATGCTCTATCAACTGAGCTACTTCCGCAAAAAAAAAGGCACTATTCAACTTTCTTCGTGCCTGCATGTCGTCAATCAACCGACGTGTTCGTCGCGGTGCGAAACAAATCGTCGATTGTTTCGTGGGCAGTGATGGATTCGAACCACCGTAGGCGTACGCCAGCAGATTTACAGTCTGCCCCATTTGGCCACTCTGGTAACTGCCCTTTTTTACGAAATGCGGTGCAAAGGTAAGAACTATTTTTTTAACTTGCAAATAAAATCGATCATTTTTATTGCGGTGATGGCAGATTCTTCTCCTTTGTTGCCGTATTTGCCGCCGGCGCGATCGGCGGCTTGCTGTATGTTTTCAGTTGTTAATACGCCGAATATGACCGGAATATCTTGCGAGGCGTTCAGTCGTGTAACGCCTTCGGTGACGCCTTTGCACACATAATCAAAATGGGATGTTTCGCCTCTGATCACGCAACCAAGCACAATAACTGCATCCACATCTCCATATTTGGCGATTTGTTGCGCTCCGAACGTCAGTTCGAAACTGCCCGGAACGCGAAAAACCGGCATGTTTTCAGGTGAAACGCCATGTTTTCGCAAAGTGTCGCAAGCCCCTCCAAGCAGATTTTCGGTTATCGTACGGTTCCATTCGGAAACGACAACCCCGATTCGCATCCTTGAAGCATCGGGCACGAACGTGCTGTTTGCCTGTGATAGGGAATGGTCAGCCGTCGCCATCTTACTGTTTTGCCATTTGAGCACGCACGATGTATTTTTCAATTTCCATCGCTTCCATCGAAGCAGCGTGCTTTTCTTTGATTACCGTATAGGCTTTAATGGCGTTGTCGTATTGCTGCAGACTTTCGTAAGCAATACCTGCTTTTTTCAGATAGATGGGGCTCAGGAAGTCGTTGTCGGCTTTGGAAGCCGCTTTTTCAAAATAGGTGATACCCTGTTTTACATCTCCCGTTTCTACAAAGCAGTCGCCAATCAGCCCGATGATAGCAGGCGCCACATTGTCTTCTTTCGTCTTAAACGATTTGAGGTACTTGATGGCACTTTCGTGGTCGCCGGTCTTGAAATAGCAAATACCCGCATACGCCTTGGCTAAATTTCCTGATTTTGTTCCGCCGTACTTGCTGATAATGTATTCGAAGCCATCATAGTCGACGCCATTGCCGTACAGCGCAAGATTGAACGAATCCCGCTGAAAATACTGTTCGCCCTTGAAAATGGCAACCGCAGCATTTTGACTTCTGGGTATTCGGTAAAACTGATTAAATGCGATGACTGCGCAGATTGCCAAGGCAAGAGCAATCAAGCCATACGAAATGTTTTTCTTGTTGTCTTCAATGAATTTCTCGGAACGCGAGACAATTTCTCCAACTTCCTTCCCCGCGTTCGTTATTTTCTTTTCAGTCACTTTTTTTGCCATAATATTTCTGTTGTTGTTATTATTCTGATTTCAGGGTGCAAAAGTAGTTTTTTTTACTGAAATAATGAATAATTTAAAAGATATTTTTTATTTTTGTCGGTGAAAATAGTTTTAGCTAATTGCGTAAATATATGATTATAGGGAAGATATCTATTTTAAACTATAAAAATATTCGTCATGCAGAAATTGAATGTTCTCACAAGACGAATTGTTTTTTTGGCAACAACGGGATGGGAAAAACCAATTTGCTGGATGCCATTCACTATCTTTCGTTTTGTAAAAGTCACGTCAATACGCCCGACAACCGAATCATCCACACCGGCGAAGAGTTATGCGTCGTGCAAGGATTTTATGACTATGACGGCAAGGAAGAAGAGATTTTTTGCGCCTTCCGCAACGGACAACGCAAACAGTTCAAGCGGAATAAAAAGGAGTATGAGCGTTTATCGGATCATATCGGTTTGTTGCCCTTGGTCATGATCTCGCCATCCGATTCGACATTGATACATGGCGGAAGTGAAGAACGACGCCGTTTTATGGATATGGTTATCTCGCAACACGACAAGCCCTACTTGCATGCGCTTATACATTATAATAAAGCGTTACTGCAACGCAATGTCCTGCTGCGGAACCAAAGTCAGGACGATTCGCTGTTTGAGGCGCTGGAATCACAAATGGACGTATACGGGCGGCTGATCTACGAAAAACGCACGATGCTCATCGACCGGTTGGTACCCGTCTTCAATGAGTTCCATCAGTTTATTTGTAACTCGGGCGAGACGGTCAACCTAAGTTATGTTTCGCAATTGGCCGACAAAGGATTGGCCGCTGCATTGCAACATGCAAGACCGAAAGACCTGCTTTTAGGCCATTCTTCAGTAGGCATTCACAAGGATGATCTTGAGATGATGCTCGACTGTCAATTGATTCGCCGGATTGGCTCCCAGGGACAGAACAAGACCTTTCTGATTGCATTGAAACTTGCGCAGTATGCCCATATTGCCTCGAAAGGCACGACAAAACCCATCCTGTTGTTAGATGATATTTTTGACAAGCTCGATGCGGAAAGGGTGGAAAAGATCATTGCCCTTGTCAGCGACGACCGCTTCGGGCAGATTTTTATTACGGATACCAACCGGAATAACCTGGACCGCATGCTTGAGGCCATGAAACGGGATTATGCTTTGTTCAGGGTTGAAAGGGGAGGGGTTTTAGAGTTTAGAGTTTAGAGTTTAGGTTTTAGAGTTTAGAGTTTAGAGTTTAGAGTTTAGAGTTTTAGAGTTTAGAGTTTAGAGTTTAGAGGGGGTATGGAACGGAGAAAGACGATACGGGTACGTGAAATAATGCTTCATTTCTGGAGAGATAATCCGGAGCTTTATCACAAAATGATGGAAGCGCGGGTAATGCGTTTGTGGGGTGAGCTTATTGACCCGTCGATTGTTCATTATACGAATAGCCTCCATGTAAAAAACGGGGTGCTTTATGTGTCGATGTCTTCGTCTGTTGCGCGATCCGAACTGATCTCCGTGCGTAAACGCTTGATTGACAAACTTAATAAGCATGCAGGTGCGCACGTGATTGATGATATTATGATTCGATAATCCAATTGCTTTCTGTAAGCACTAAGGTCATTTTTTTGTCGTGTTTCTCCGAAGGGAGGCTGTCGACAAGTTGAAAATCGAAGCAAAGTCCGATTGCGGGCTTGTCGATGCCCGACAGATAACGGTCGTAATACCCTCTACCGCGCCCCAAGCGGTTACAGGCATAATCAAAAGCTATTCCCGGTACGATGAAGAGGTCAATGGCTTCGGGCGGTATTATCTCGTCGGAAACTGGCGCTGCAATTCCAAAAGCGCCTGTCTTCAGGTTGTCTTTTCCTGTATATGGATGAAAATGAATGTCGACGCCGTCAACGACAGGGAGGACAATCTTTTTTATCGTACACCACGCTTCGATAAGTTCGGACGTGCGGACTTCATTACCCATCGCATAATAGAACGCAACGCATCCCGCTTCCTGAAACAAATCGGTTTCTTCAAGGCGACGTCCAATTTTTCGGGAAAGGTCGGCAATTGTTTCTTCCGGTAATGATTGCTTCAATTTTGCAATTGCTTCACGGATGATTCGTTTATCGTTTATCATGCAAGGGCATCAGGATGCTTGAATGATTTTTTGCCGGTTGTGACTGACGAACTTAACGACTGTTCTTCGGAGGTCGATTCCAGATGCCGATAATAATTGTCCGGTTTCCAAATATCTTTTTCTATCATTTCGATGGCTTTGATAAGCGCGGGGTCATCTTGATAATAAATTGGATAAAAGCCGTCTTTGCCAAAGAAATTACGCGTGATATAGGCGTATAACCATTTTTCTATCAGATTTTTAGAAATCTCCATGAGCGTTGGACGCTTTCTGATGCCTTTTGATTCGGCATAATCGGCCAACTCAGAGAGCAGCGGTTGTTGCTTCAAGTGTTGATAAAGCGCTTGATAATCACTGAAATTATTCAGCATATCCCGATTCTTGTCGGAATAGTCAAGTGAAAACTGGTACAACATGTTCGAGTTGGATAATTGGGAGAGATAAGAGGTATACCCCAATGTGTCTTGCGGGATGAAAATATCGGGCATTATCCCACCGCCTCCATAGACGATACGACCGCCAATCGTTTTATAGGCAAGCGAATCGATCATTTTAATGCTGTCGGCCGAGTAGAATTCGCCATGCATCCACCTGTTATAATAATCCATGCTGTATTCGTCGGATTTTCCGAGTTCGTATTCTTTTTGAATACATCTCCCTGAAGGCGTATAGTAACGCGCAATCGCCAGGAGCAGTTCCGAACGGTCGGACAGGTCGAATTTTGCTTGAATAAGACCCTTGCCAAACGAACGGCGTCCGATTATCAATCCCCGGTCGTTATCCTGCACGGCGCCCGAGAAAATCTCGCTGGCCGACCCCGACAACTCATCGATCAATACGATGATGGGGGCATCCTGACATGAACCTTTTCCCGATGCGCGTTTTTCAGTGCGCGGAAACGCCTTTCCCTGCGAATAGACAATCATCTCGCCTTTGGACAGAAATTCATTCACCATGTCGGTAGCCGATTCCATATACCCGCCCGGATTGCCGCGCAGGTCGATAATAAAGCCGGTGACGTCTTCCTGCTTAAGTTTGGCAATGGCCGTAAGAAACTCGCTGTAAGTTGTTCTGGCAAATTTTGTAATGCAGATGTAACCGATATGATCGCTCACCTTATAAGATACGTCAACCGAATAATTGGGGATGTCACCGCGCGTCAGTTCAAACTGAATCAGTTCATCCGCATCTCCCCGTTGTATCCCCAGCATGACTTTACTGTTTTTCGGGCCGCGTAACATGCGCATCATTTTTGTTGAGCCGATGCCTTTTCCCGCCACAATGGAATCGTCGACTGTCAGGATGCGATCGAACGCCAGCAAACCGGCTTTTTCGGCAGGACCTCCTGAAACGACACTGATGACGATGATGGTATCGGTGTACATGTCGAAATAAATGCCTATACCGCTGAACGATGCTTCGAGGTCTTCGTTTGCAGTCTCAACCTCCGAGACGGGAATGTATGATGAATGGGGGTCCAGCTCGCTTACAATTTTTTCAATCGCACTTTCAGCCAGATTTTTGATGCTGACCGAATCTACATAATTGCTGCTTATCACTTCAAGCGCTTCATTGATCTTATTCTGTTCGGTACGCAATATTTTCATTTGCGGACGCTTGAGCCGGGCTTTGTTGCCGGTATAAAAACCAACTGACAGGCTAATTAATACTAAGCATACAACCCATAAGAGGTGACTTTTCCTATTCATTTCATTAAAATTTATAATGTTTACAATTCTATTAATTCCACCTTGACGGCAGCACGCTCAAGCAGGTCGACGCCTTCTGCCGTATGATACTTTTCCGAGAAGACGACCCGCCTGATGCCTGCCTGAATGATGAGTTTTGCACATTCGATGCAAGGCGAGGAAGTGATGTAGATCGTCGCACCTTTGCTGTTATTGCTCGAAGCCGCCACTTTGGTTATCGCATTCGCCTCAGCATGAAGGACGTATGGCTTCGTCTGGTCGTTTTCGTCTTCACAGATATTCTCGAATCCGGAAGGCGTACCGTTATACCCGTCCGAGATAATCATTTGGTCCTTGACGAGCAAAGCGCCTACCTGTCGACGCTTGCAATACGAGTTTTCAGCCCAAATTTTAGCCATCTTAAGGTACCTGACGTCAATATTTCGCTGCTTTATGTCTCTTTCAGTCATCATTTTTTTTGAGGCGCAAAAATACGGAAAATAATTCGTTCCACACAACGAAAAGGATACATTTTTTTTATATAGGGATACGAAAATACATGGAAAATGGATCATCATGACTTTTTCAGGCACGCAGCCAGCCTAAAAAAAACATAGGAGGAAAGCGATGAAGCCCCCCTCCTACGAATAATACCTTGTTGAAGAAATTAGCTCTTTGCTGCTTCCAAAGATACTTTTCTAAAGTCTTTCAACATTTTTTCCAATTCCAGCGAAGCCTTGCGGGCACGGGTGCCTGCCGCTTTGTTACCTTTTGCAATTTGTGCATTTGCATCTCCCAAAAAAGCGCCGTACACGCCTTCAATCTCTTTTACTAAATTTTCCATTTTTTTTAGTTTAAATGTTGATAAATAAATAATTATGTAATTCCATATATGGTTTAAACCATGCAAAGATAACGATTATTTGAAATATACAAACTTTTTTGGAAAAACTTTTTTTACAGCCGATGGAGGTAGGCATGGATGCTGTCTGTATGGGAAACTAATCAGTATCAATAAATTAGAGCGTAATGTGCATTTTTTTTTGAACTTTTTTGGGATAAAAATTTTTTTTACAGGCAGAAAATTTTAACTTTGCGGCTCAAAATTGAAAAATGAAGGATAAAACAGTTATTATTTATGGATACAAAAATTCAGGAACTGACCGATAAAATCTACCAGGAAGGCGTAGAGAAAGGTCAAGAAGAAGCCAATCGGATCATTGCCGGCGCAAAGGAACAGGAAGAAACCATTCTCCGCGAGGCGGACGAAAAAGCGAAGCAGATCGTTGCGGACGCCGAGAAGAAGGCGGAGGAGCTGAAACGGAACACCGAAGCCGAACTGCGGCTGTTCACGTCGCAGGCCATCGAAGCGCTGAAAAGCGAGGTCGCCAACTTGGTGACCAACCGGATCGTGACCGACAATGTCGCGGCGGCTACCAACGACGCGGCGTTCATGCAGCAGGTGATCCTCGCGATCGCCAACGAATGGGCAAAAAACGAAGCGATAACCATTCAGGCTACCGACGCGCAGGCGCTGACGGATTATTTCGAGGCAAACGCGCGCGAACTCCTGCAACAGGGCGTGAACATCGAACAGGTGAACGGCAAAAAGACTTCGTTCACCTTAGCCCCCGCCGACGGCGCGTACAAGATAAGTTTCGGCGAAGAAGAGTTTATCGCGTACTTCAAGGAATTTCTGCGTCCACAACTGATTGAAATGTTATTTTAATGAGCAAGTATTACTGTCTAATAGCAGGATTGCCTTCCATCTCGCCCGACGACGCCAAGCTGACGTCGTCAGTCGCCGATTTTAAGGCGGAGCTGGAACCGCTTCTATCCGGGCACGACAGGCGGATCATGCGCTGGTTCTACTATAAGTTTGATAACCGGAATATCCTCTCCGCTATAAAAAAGACGTCCGACGACCGCTTCGACGGGAGAGGCAATCTCTCGAAAGAAGCCATCCACGACTTGTTCTTTTGGCTGAAAGAGGACAATACCGTTCCCAAAATTCATGCTTTCCCAGCCTATATGCCGACGTTCGTCAGGTCGTACCTGTCGCGCCTCGAAGAAGAGCAAGCCATTGATTTTCAGGTGCTCGAAGACCAGTTGGCGGCTTTGTACCACGAAGAGGCGATGAATTGCGGGAACGGGTTCCTGGCGGCATGGTTCGAACTGAACCTGAACATGGGCAACCTGCTGTCGGCGTTCAGCTGCCGGAAGTACGGGCTCGACAAGGAGCTGTTTGTGATCGGGAGCAACGAGGTGGCCGAGCAACTGCGCAAGTCGGGGTCGCGCGATACCCAGTTCGGCGATACATTTGAATATATGAGCGAGCTGTCGCAGATTGTCGACGAACAGGAACCGATGGTACGCGAGAAACGATTGGACCTCTTGCGCTGGAAGTGGCTCGACGAACAAACGTTTTTTAAAACGTTCGACATTGAAAGTGTGCTGTCGTACCTGTTGCGTCTGGAGATGATCGAGCGATGGGTGGCGTTGGACAAGGCGCTGGGCGAGCAGACTTTTCGTCAGTTAGTAGCGGCCATGAAGCAGGAAAGCGCCGCCACATTGGAAGCATTTAAAGAAAATAATAAATAAATTATGGTTACTAAAGGAATAGTAAAAGGCATTGTTGCCAATCTTGTAACGGTGGAAGTGGAGGGCGCAGTTTCACAGAACGAGATATGTTATATCACGGTCGACAACGTGCGCCTGATGTCGGAAGTCATCAAGGTGATCGGGAAGAACGCCTACGTGCAGGTGTTCGAAAGTACGCGCGGGATGCGAGTGGGCGACACGGCCGAGTTTATGGGACACATGTTGGAGGTGACGCTCGGCCCGGGCATGCTGTCGAGCAACTACGACGGTTTGCAGAATGATTTGGACAAGATGGACGGTATTTTTCTGCGACGCGGTCAGTATACCTATCCGTTGAACAGGGAACGCCTGTGGGACTTCCAGCCTTTGGTTCAGGTTGACGATACGGTGATTGCCGGTACGTGGTTGGGCGAAGTGGAAGAAAATTCGCAACCGCACCGCATCATGGTTCCCTTTAATTTTAAGGGGACGTTTCGCGTAAAATCGATCGTGGCCGAAGGCCAATATACGATCGACGACGTGATTGCCGTCGTCACCGACGAAGAAGGCAACGATCGCGACGTCACCATGACGCAGAAATGGCCGGTCAAGAAGCCTGTCTTGTGCTATAAGGAGAAACCGCGCCCCAGCAAACTGTTGGAGACGGGCGTCCGTATCATCGACACGCTGAATCCGATCGTCGAAGGCGGGACGGGCTTTATCCCCGGTCCGTTCGGGACGGGCAAGACGGTGCTTCAACATGCCATCTCCAAGCAGGCGGAAGCCGATATCGTGATTATCGCGGCCTGCGGCGAGCGTGCCAACGAGGTCGTTGAGATTTTTGTGGAGTTTCCCGAACTCGACGACCCGCACACGGGGCGCAAGCTGATGGAGCGTACCGTCATCATCGCCAACACGTCGAACATGCCGGTTGCCGCGCGCGAAGCGTCGGTTTATACGGCCATGACAATCGCGGAATATTATCGAAGCATGGGATTGAAGGTGCTGCTGATGGCCGATTCGACCTCCCGCTGGGCGCAGGCGCTGCGCGAGATGTCGAACCGTCTGGAAGAACTGCCCGGTCAGGATGCTTTCCCGATGGACTTGTCGGCTATCATCGCCAACTTTTATGCACGTGCCGGCATGACGATTCTGAGCAATGGCAAATCGGGCTCCGTCACGTTTATCGGCACCGTTTCGCCGGCGGGCGGAAACCTGAAGGAGCCGGTGACCGAAAACACGAAAAAGGTAGCGCGGTGCTTCTATGCTTTGGAGCAGGCGCGTGCCGACCGGAAACGCTATCCGGCGGTCAACCCCATCGACAGTTATTCGAAATACCTTGAATATCCTGAGTTTAACGAATATATCTCCAAGCATATATCGCCCGACTGGATTGAGATGGTCAACGAAGCAAAGACCCGCATGCAGCGCGGCAAGGAGATTTCCGAACAGATCAACATTCTGGGAGACGACGGCGTGCCGGTCGACTATCACGTAACGTTCTGGAAATCGGAGTTGATCGACTTCACCATCCTGCAACAGGATGCTTTCGATGCCGTCGATTCCGTCTGTCCGATGGAACGGCAGGATTACATGCTCCGTAAGATAATCAAAATTTGCCGTACGGAGTTCAAGTTTGCGAACTTCACCGAGGCATCCGAATATTTCAAGAAGCTGATCAACCTCTTCAAACAAATGAACTATTCAGCGTTCAAGAGCGAGAAATTTTATGATTTCGACCGGCAGGTCAACGCATTTGTACAGGAGAAAACCGGTTGAATCGTAGAGACGGATAATTATCCGTCTTCATAAAAGACGAATAACTCCCCGTCCGTACAATAATATATATAAGAAGAAATAAATAAAAAAATATGGCAACAAAAGCATTTCAAAAAATATTCACTAAGATTACCCGCATCACCAAGGCTACCTGTTCGCTGAAAGCGACGGGCATCGGTTACGACGAGCTGGCTTCGGTGGACGGCAAACTGGCGCAGGTCGTGAAGATCGACGGCGACGAAGTGACCTTGCAGATTTTTTCGGGCACGGAAGGCATCCGTACCAATGCGGAGATCGTCTTTATGGGCAAATCGCCGACGCTGAAGGTGGGCGACCAGTTGGCCGGACGTTTTTTCAACGCTTACGGCGAACCGGTGGACGGCGGCTCCGTACCCGAAGGACGCGAGGTGGAGATAGGCGGTCCGTCGGTCAATCCCGTCAGGCGTCGTCAGCCCTCCGAACTGATTGCGACGGGTATTGCGGGCATCGACCTGAACAATACGCTGGTGACCGGACAGAAAATACCGTTTTTCGCCGACCCCGACCAGCCTTTCAACCAGGTCATGGCATTGGTGGCGCTGCGCGCCAAGTCCGACAAGATCATCCTTGGCGGGATGGGCATGTCGAACGACGATTACCTGTTTTTCAAAAATACATTCAGCAACGCCGGCGCGCTCGACCGTATCGTCAGTTTTATCAATACGACGGAAGACCCGTCGGTAGAGCGTATCCTCGTCCCCGACATGGCGCTGACGGCAGCCGAATATTTTGCCGTCGAAAAGCATGAAAAGGTGCTGGTACTGCTTACCGACATGACCAATTATGCGGACGCCCTGTCGATCGTATCCAACCGTATGGACCAGATACCTTCCAAAGATTCGATGCCCGGTTCGCTCTATTCCGACCTGGCAAAGATTTACGAGAAAGCGGTGCAGTTCCCCGACGGCGGCTCGATCACGATCATTGCGGTTACCACCCTGTCGGGCGGCGACATCACCCATGCCGTACCCGACAATACGGGGTATATCACCGAAGGACAGTTGTACCTGCGTCGCGACAGCGATATCGGAAAGGTCATCGTCGACCCGTTCCGTTCGCTATCCCGCCTGAAACAGTTGGTTACCGGCAAGAAGACGCGCGAAGACCATCCGCAGGTCATGAACTCGGCCGTCAGGCTCTACGCCGACGCCGCCGACGCCAAGACAAAGATGGAGAACGGCTTCGACCTGACCGATTACGACAACCGCGCATTGGCCTTCGCCAAGGATTATTCCGACAAACTGCTGGCCATCGACGTGAACTTGGATACAACCGAAATGCTCGACGTGACCTGGCAACTGTTCAAGAAACATTTCACACAGTCCGAAGTGAACATCAAGCAGGAGTTGGTTGCTAAATACTGGGAGGAGAAGTAATTACGAATTACTAATTACTAATTACGAATTACGAAACGACGACAAACCGAGTGCAGAGGCAAACTTGTTTGACTATGTCGAGGTGCGAAGGAGTTCTTTTTACGAAGTGAAAAAATTAAGAATTAAGAGAATAAAAAACCTCATTACGAATGGGAATGATTAACAACCATAAAGTCCGTCCCCGTCATTGCGAGGCACGAAGCAATCCAGTCTTCAGTGTTTATTTGCTTGATTGCTTCACCAACAAGTTATCTATCAATGACGAAAACAACTCATAAAACAAAATCATAAAATAATTCTCAATTCTCAATTCTCAATTCTCAATTCTCAATTAAACTATGATAAGTTTCCAATACAACAAAACCTCGCGTCAAGCGCTCGAAAAGCAGTTGAAGATACGCGAACGCGCCTTGCCCACGATCAAGAGCAAGGAGAGCGCGTTACGTTATGAAGTCAAGCGGACAAGGGATGAGATGGATGCGCTGGACGCAAAATTAGAGAAGGACATCCAAAGTTACGAATCGATGTCGGCGCTGTGGAGCGAGTTTGATCCGCAACTGATCACGGTCAAGGAGGTAGCCCTATCGTCCAAAAAAGTGGCCGGCGTCGTCGTGCCCGTGCTCGATGGCATTGATTTTGACGTGAAGACGTTCAGCCTCTTTAACAGTCCAGCCTGGTTCTACGACGGGATCAACGTGCTGCGGTCATTGGCTACCACCGGTATCGAAGCCGAGTTTACCGGACTGAAACTGAGCATGCTGGAGCGCGCCCGACGCAAGACGACGCAGAAAGTCAACCTGTTTGAAAAGGTGCAGATCCCCGGTTATCAGGATGCAATCCGCAAGATAAAACGTTTTTTAGAAGACGAGGAGAGCCTCTCGAAGTCGTCCCAAAAAATTATGAAATCCAAACAAGCAAGCCATGGTTGAGAAAATGAAGAAATACAGTTTCCTGATTTATTATAAGACCTATAATGAATTTTTGGAAAGTATCCGGCAGGCGGGTGTGGTGCATATCGTCGAGAAACAGGCGGGCGTACCCGACAATGCCGCCGACCTGCGTCGCCAGTTGGCTGTGGATGCGACGTTGAAGAGTACCCTTCGGGTATTGCAAAGCCGGTTTGACAAACTAAAGGATGTCGAACTGCAACCGATTGACCCGAAGGTGAACGGCTCCGATGTGCTGACGGAGTACGAACGCCTGAAAGCGGTCGAAGAGCAGCTGGCGACACAGCGTCAAAACCTGCTGCGCGAAATAGACAACATGACGGTCTGGGGCGATTTCGACTTGGACATGCTCGATAAGTTTGAGAAATCCGGTCGACGGCTCAAGTTTTATTCCTGCCGCGACCGCGAGTTTCATGATGACTGGTTCGATAAGTTCAATGCCATCGAAGTGGCGCGCGCAGGGTCGATCGTTTATTTTATTACCCTGACGCCTACGGGGTTCGGCGAGGAGCCTGAAGCCGACAAAATGCGTATTTCGAGTCAGTCGCTCGGCGCATTGGAAACTGCGTTGCAGGAAAACGAAGGTCAGGCAGTAGACTTACAAAAACAGTTGGACGAGCTGGCTTCGGGGCATTTGAACAACCTGAAAGAGATGCAGCGCCGGTTACACGAAGATATCGACCTGAACAAAGTTCATCTGCAGGTGGAAAAGGCGGTGGACGACAAACTGATTTTGCTTGAAGGCTGGACGCCCGAAGTAAAGGAGCCGGAACTGATCCAGGCGCTTGAGACGCAGGATGTGTATTATGTCGGCGAATCACCTGCCG
>Ga0082212_10001294_pt1 | contig 36932 bp, 27 predicted proteins | sample TergutNt197P3_FD_71548 | JGI IMG/M metagenome (GOLD analysis project Ga0082212, IMG submission 71548) | Neocapritermes taracua P3 segment gut microbial communities from Petit-Saut dam, French Guiana - Nt197 P3 | ecosystem: Host-associated > Arthropoda: Insects > Digestive system > Gut ...
GAATTCACCAGGTTGATCTGACCGGGAATCGCAGTCTGGACACAAAAGCCGGTCAAAGGGCCTGTCGGGGTCGACGTTTCTTGCGGGTTTGCCGGAGCAGTCACGTAGTTGCCGACTTGCAACCCGGTTGCGCTATTGTAGGCACTGCCGTCACTCGCGTAGAGGGTGCCGCTATAGTCAATGAGACGATAGACGCCAGGCCCGAGGACTTGGCCATTACCCAGGTCCACCACATTGATAACACCGCCAAGATACAGATCGCCATTGACTATGGTCAGGTCATTGAGCGCCCCGCCGGCAACGTTGGCCTGGAACAGATTGGAGAGAAGAATGGCGTTGTTGCTGAGGGTGAGATCGCCGTTGATGGTAATGGTGTTGGCGTCTCTCGGGTGAGAGCCTGGAGATAGCGTGGCGTTGTCGGCAATAGTGACGTCGCCGCCAATGATCCCATTACCGCCCAAACGCGTTCCCGGATTCGCAGTGACCGCTCCGCCTGCACCACTTTGGTCGCCATCAATATAGAGCCAGCCGCTCGAGATTGTCGTAGGACCGGCGTAAGTGTTGTTTGCGCTCAAAATGGTGACGCCCGCGCCGGCCTGGTTGACTGTGCCGGTTCCTGATATGAGCCCGCTAAATGTCGAGATATCAGAACGGTTGAATACGAGCGCGCCGTTATTGACAACATCGCCGACAATGCTTCCCGTCGTGCCGCCGGCACCAATTTGCAGCGTCCCTCCACTGATCGTCGTACCCCCACTGTACGTGTTCGTGTTTGCCAGAATGAGCGAACCCGATCCCGCTGCAGTCAGGGCGCCTGCACCACTGATGGCCTGGCTCACCGTGCTCGTCACACCACTATCCGTTTGGATCGTGCCATTGTTGGCAGTCACCGTCATGGCGCGTGATGAGGAGAGATTGAAGCTGCTTGTCAATTCCAGCGTACCGCCATCCAGCGTGATCGAACCGCTGGGATCACCCAGCTGGTTGTCGGCGCTAACGGCAACCGTGCCGCCTTGTATGAGGGTACCGCCCTGGTAGGTATTATTGCCGGACAGCGTCAATATACCACCGCCAGTCTTTGACACAGCGCCGGAACCGCTGATGATGCCGGCATAAGTGCCGTCATCCGGCTGAGCAAAATTCACAAGACCATTGTCCGTGATGCTGGGCGGCAGGCTTTGCGCGCGCGCCTGCAGTATACCGGCCGAATCGACCAGAACCGAACCGTTGAAGCTGGTGTTGTTGCCGGTAAGCACAAGGGTTCCCTGCTGCACTTCTACGGCAAGCGGCCCTCCGCTACTGTTTCCCACTGTTCCGGTAAGCGTCCAGGTGCCCTGACCTATTTTAGTCAGAAACTGGAAGTTGTTAATACTCCCGGATAAGGTGTCACTGGAACCAACTGTACCTGCAAGCGTCAGGGTGTTCGTCCCCCCGCCTCCATCGAAACTGCCGGTAACGACCGAGGAAGGATACAATGTCAATACGTCGTTACCACCACCAAAAAGCAAGCTGCCATAGACGACGGCCCCTGTGTAGTTGGTGAAATAGACATCGGAACTCCCTCCGCTGCCGACGGTGTTGCCGATAACACTTTGGCTCGAACCGTTGCCGCTCTGAATCGTGCCGTAGTTATTAATGACATTAGCGGCGCCAACGACCTGGTCTTCAAACCAGATTGCCACCGCATTAGTGGAAGAAATCGTACCGTAATTATTTATAGTATTACCTTGGCCGATCATGTCTATGGCGTTGGAATCCGTGCTCGTTCCAGCCGCGTTGACCGTTGCCCCCTGTCCGATTGTCAGTACACCATAGGAACGAAATTCGATGGTGTTCTTGCCCGCAACATACAAACCACTCCCGCCGACTCCGGCATGGCCTGTAACAGTGGCATTGTCCTCAATATTGATGATCGCGTAGTCGCGAAGACTGATGACCGTGCCAGGCCCCGAGGTAACCGTTGCCCCGGTCGTAACCGTAACGGTTGCGTTATCAGGACCGCTGGGACCATTACCGATGGAAGAGCCTCCCAGGGTGGTTGAGCCGCTGCACGTCGTGTTGTTACCTGTAGTCGTACATGTAGCGGATGCTGTTGCCGGCAACAGCATTGCGCTTATCAGCGATACTGCCAAAATCAAAATCCGTATTGCCGCAGACCTGAACAAGAAGCCCATTTTTAAGCCCTCTATCCAACAATTTATAAGCAAATTGACCACAAGAGAGCGAAGAGGGCCTCTTATGATTCAAAAACCATGTTCGTTTCAAGAAAATACAAGGGTATTCCTAAAGACTTCTTTACACCTTTTCTGAAAAAATACGTTATTCAGAATCAACGACAGAATGTGCAAACAACAGCTAAAAATACGCGGAAAACGGAATCCGGCCAATCATTTGCATACGGAATCCGGCGCCACCTCAAATTTTAAGCAACACCTTCACTCATCCTGTTTTTTCAAAGGGATTATATTTATATATATTCAGTTTAGGCTAAACCATATTTGGCCTATTACTGTTGCTCGATCATATAATGATTAATCGCTTTATGTCAATTAACAACCTTCCACCTGGCCAAATCGCAACCTATTTATTATTTACTATTTAAATCAAACAGTTACCGTATGAAATTGGCAACACGCTGCATTGAGAATGCCGGCAATCTTGCCAGCATGACACATAACGCACTTTGTATCGAATTTGATATGCCCGGCATTGCGCCTACTCCAATTTTTTAATGCAAAAAGGGTTACGTGAAACCACGTAACCCTTTTCATTTTACTGGTGCTGATGAGAAGAATCGAACTTCCGACCTACTGATTACGAATCAGTTGCTCTACCAACTGAGCTACATCAGCAAAGGGATACATTGTAGCAAAAAAGAGCGGATTCTGTCACGGATAGACAAGCGTACTCTTGTATAATGCCGCAAACAAGACTTTTCGGGAATCGAAATGAATATTTTGAAGATAAAAATCAAACTTCTCATGTTGTTAGTCTGTTTTTTTTGCACGATAACCGCATCTGCACAAGAAGATGTTATCCGAAAGCGCTTTCAGGAACGCGTTGTTCAGGGAGAAAAAATCACTTCCGTGAAAAAAACCCCTTATTCCGGTCTGTATGAAGTTCAGGTCGGAAACAAGATCGTGTATACCGACAGCAAAGCGCGCTATCTGTTTATCGGCAGAATGATTGATATTGAAACCGGCCGGGACTATACCCAGGAACGGATGGAAGCGATCAACAAAATCCGTTTTTCCGATCTTCCTCTCGAACAAGCCATCAAAAAGGTCAACGGCAAAGGAGAAAGGGTTATTGCCGTCTTTTCCGACCCGAACTGCGGCTACTGCAAACGTCTGGAAAGTATGTTGCAAGGGATTGATAACCTGACCATCTATGTTTTTCCGCTGAATATTCTTTCGGAAAAATCCCGCACCATTTCCCGCAATGTCTGGTGCTCGCCTAACCGGACCAACGCCTGGAATGCCTGGATGATTGACGGCAAGTTGCCTCCGGAAGCCGGCAGCAACTGCTCCTATTCTGATGAAGCCATCCTTCAGCTTGCCCGGAAATTTGACATTACCGGAACGCCGGTCATTTTTTTCAGGAACGGCTCCCGGATTACCGGCTTGTTATCGGCAGAAGATTTCATTGAAGCGCTTTCCGCCGCCAAATAACGACTTTACAACTGACATGCCCTATCAGGAAGCGGGCACATGCCTGCTTCCTGAGCAATTGCAGTATAATTTTTGGTTTACCCGGCCAAAAGATTCGGGATACCAGACGGCAACATCCTATTTTGTCCTTGGAGCAACACAGCATGTCATCGGTTGAAGCGCAACTTCGCAACATTCTCTCAAAAAGAATCCTGATTTTGGACGGCGCCATGGGCACCGTCATCCAGCGGTACGGCTTAACGGAAGAAGATTACCGAGGCGGGCCCAATGGCCGGTTCATAACTTTTTCCGCGCCCCTTTCTGCCGGAAATCGTGAACTTTTTGTCCGGGGAAACAATGAACTGCTTTCCTTAACGCAGCCGCACATCATTGCCGCTATTCACGAAGAATATCTGGCTGCCGGCGCTGATGTTATTGAAACCAATACTTTCGGCGCAACCTCTGTTGCCCAGGATGACTATTACATGGCGCATCTCGTCTATGAGATGAATATCGAATCGGCTCGGATAGCGCGTGAAGCCTGTGCAAAGTTTTCGACACCTGAACGCCCCCGCTTTGTTGCAGGTTCTATTGGCCCGACACCTAAAACCGCTTCTATTTCACCCGATGTCAATGATCCCGGCGCACGCAATATCGATTTTGACCAGCTGGTTGAGGCTTATACGGAACAGGTGCGCGGACTCATTGAAGGCGGTGTTGACCTGTTTCTCGTTGAAACCGTGTTTGATACGTTGAATTGCAAGGCCGCGCTTTTCGCCATTGACGCTTATTTTGAAGAAAGCGGCAAAAAATTGCCGATCATGATCTCCGGCACCGTAACCGACGCTTCGGGCCGCATCCTGTCAGGCCAAACTGTCACCGCTTTCTGGTACGCTGTCAGGCATGCCAATCCCATAACGATCGGACTGAACTGTGCACTGGGCGCTGCGCTGATGCGGCCGTATGTTGAAGAGTTATCTCGGATTGCCGATGCCTATATCTGCATTTACCCCAATGCCGGGCTGCCAAACCCGATGAACGAAACCGGATTTGACGAGTTGCCGGCGGATACGTCTTCCTTGCTGAAAGAATTTGCCGCCAGCGGACTGGTCAATATTGTCGGCGGTTGCTGCGGAACCACGCCTGACCATATTCGTGCGATTGCAAAAGCGGTGAGCGATCTTCCACCAAGAACCATACCGGATATTCCGCCATCCATGCGGCTCGCCGGGCTGGAACCTTTTGTTATTGATGATGATTCACTCTTCGTTAATGTAGGCGAACGTACCAACGTTACCGGCTCCAAAGCGTTTTCACGCCTGATACAAAATGCCGAATACGATCAGGCGCTCACCGTCGCGCGACAGCAGGTGGAAAATGGCGCCCAGATTATTGACATCAACATGGATGAAGCCATGCTGGATTCCGTTGCGGCAATGAAGCGATTTCTGAACCTGATCGCTTCCGAACCGGATATTGCCCGGATTCCGGTTATGCTGGATTCATCCAAGTGGAATGTGATTGAGGCCGGACTGAAGTGCCTTCAGGGTAAGGCCATTGTTAATTCTATTTCGCTGAAAGAAGGCGAAGACGAATTTCTCCGCCAGGCCAAACTTTGCCGCCGTTATGGGGCTGCGGTCATTGTCATGGCATTTGATGAGCAGGGCCAGGCTGATACCTTTCAACGCAAAATTGAAATCTGCCGGCGTGCTTATGACCTGCTTGTAAAGAAAATCGCGTTTCCGCCTGAAGACATTATTTTTGATCCGAATATTTTTGCCATCGCAACCGGTATAGAAGAACATAATAATTACGCCGTGGACTTTATTGAGGCAACACGCTGGATACGCAGCAATCTGCCCCAGGCCAAAATTAGCGGCGGCGTCTCAAATGTCAGTTTTAGCCTGCGCGGTAACGATGCCGCCCGGGAAGCCATCCATACGGTCTTTTTGTACCACGCTATTTCTGCCGGCATGACCATGGGCATCGTCAACGCCGGCATGATCGGCGTTTATGACCAAATACCTGTAGACCTGCGTGAACGGGTGGAAGATGTCGTCCTCAACCGCCGGCCTGATGCAACAGAGCGGTTGATTGAAGTCGTCAGCCAATTCAAGGCAGGCGCCAAAAAAGAAGAGAGCCATCAGGCATGGCGGGACGAGCCCGTCCGGAAACGCTTGACGCATGCCCTGATACAAGGGCAGACGGAATGGATCGCAGAAGATACCGATGAGGTTCTTCACGAGATATTGGAAAAAGGCGGAACGCCGATCCAGGTGATTGAAGGGCCTCTGATGGATGGCATGAATGCCGTCGGGGATTTGTTTGGGCAAGGAAAAATGTTCCTGCCTCAGGTCGTCAAATCGGCGCGTGTCATGAAGGAAGCCGTTGCATACCTGGTTCCTTATATCGAAGAAGAAAAGCAGCGTTCAGGCAATGCTTCATCAAAAGGAAAGATCCTGATCGCTACGGTTAAAGGCGATGTCCACGATATTGGCAAGAATATTGTGGCTGTCGTCCTTCAGTGCAACAATTTTGAAGTCGAAAACATGGGCGTCATGGTACCGTGCGCCGAAATCCTGGCCAGGGCGAAAGAAGTCCAGGCCGATATTATTGGCCTTTCCGGTCTTATTACGCCATCGCTTGAGGAAATGGCCTATGTCGCCAGTGAAATGCAGCGGGATGACTATTTTCGCTCGCGCAAAATACCACTTTTGATTGGTGGCGCAACGACCAGCCGCGTCCATACTGCCGTTAAAATTGCGCCTCATTATGATGGCCCTGTCATTTATACGCCGGATGCCTCCCGTACAGTCGCTATTGTCCAAGCTCTTATTAGCGCAAACGCAAAAGACCAATACCTCCAGGAACTGAAAGCGGATTACGATCGCATCCGACGGCTTCATGCCGAGAAAAAACCGCTTGATCTGATCCCGATTGAGGCCGCGAGAGCCAATAAGGCACAACTTTCTTTTGATGGTAATCATGCACCGGTAAGACCACGCTATATCGGCCAGCGGCTTCTGAAAAATGTGGATCTGGGCACCATTGCCCGATACATCGATTGGGGGCCTCTTTTTCATGTATGGGATATTCGCGGCGCATACCCGGCCATCCTTAGCGATCCCATTCACGGCGAAACGGCAAGCAAGGTTTTTGCCGATGCACAGAATATGCTGAAAAAACTGATTGAGGGAAAATGGCTGACCGCCCAGGCTTCAATCGCCCTGATGCCCGCCAATCGTGTTAATGATGATGACATCGAAATCTATACAGATGATACACGTACCGAAATCGCATTCACTTATTATGGCGTCCGGCAGCAAACGGAACGCCCGATTATTGACGGCATACAGCGCCCGAATCAATGCCTGGCCGATTTTATTGCCCCCAAAGAAAGCGGCATTCCGGACTACATCGGCATGTTTGCAGTGACCGCTGGGCTCGGTATCGAGAAGCAATTGTCACGTTTCGAAAAGGCGTACGATGATTACAGCAGCATCATGCTGAAAGCACTGGCAGACCGGCTGGTCGAAGCACTGTCGGAATACCTGCATGAACTGGTCAGAAAGGATTTGTGGGGCTATGCTCCGAATGAACAGCTCACGCACGAAGAACGCCTGCGCGAAGCCTATCAGGGCATCCGTCCCGCGCCCGGTTATCCGGCCTGTCCGGAACATACCGTCAAAACCGATCTTTTCCGGATATTGAAATGCGATCAGATCGGGATAACGCTAACCGAATCCTACGCCATGATCCCCGCTTCATCCATATCCGGTTTTTACTTCGCCCATCCGGACGCGCATTATTTCAGTGTCGGCAGAATCGACACCGATCAGATTACCGATATGGCTGATCGACGCAAAATCAGTATTGAAGAAGTCATGACCTGGCTGTCCCCTATTCTGTAATGAGGTCTGCCTGATTTTAATCCGTTTTACACAACGATGGCGGTTACCATGAAGCATGCGATCTATTATTCCATTACACCCTATGATCTCGCCGGGCACCTTTTCAAAATCACCGTAACCGTTCCTTCGCCTGATCCTAATGGGCAACATTTCGCGCTCCCGGCCTGGATTCCCGGCAGCTACATGATCCGTGAATTCGCACGGAATATCGTGCAGATCCGGGCGATTAGCGGCCAGCAGACGATCCCTCTGGAAAAACAGGACAAGCACACCTGGCGGGCTTCCCCCTGCAACCAGCCTCTGACGCTCGAATATGAGGTATACGCATGGGATTTATCTGTCCGGACAGCGCATTTGGATCAGACGCATGGATTTTTTAACGGCACCAGCGTCTATCTTCGTGTTATCGGGCAAGAACATTTGCCCCATATAGTAGATATTCGCAAGCCCGCTAACACGGCTTATGCTCATTGGCGGGTTGCAACAGCGCTTCCGGAACGGGATGCCCAACGCCATGCATTCGGTACCTATATAGCAAGCGGATACGATGAACTGATTGATCATCCGGTAGAAATGGGAACCTTTTCCCTGGCGACTTTTGAAGCTTACGGTATTCCGCATGAAATTGCCATTACCGGACGGGTGCCCAATCTGGATACGGACCGTCTTGCCTCTGACTTAACCCGTATCTGTGAAACCCAAATCCGCTTTTTCGATCCGGAAACCCAAAAACCACCCATGAGCCGCTATGTCTTCCTGATTATGGCCATTGGCAACGGCTATGGCGGACTGGAACACCGTGCCTCGACAGCCTTGCTGTGTTCTCGTGCCGACCTGCCGGCAAAAACGGCTGCCTCAACGGCAACGAACGAGGGATACCAGAATTTCCTGGGATTGTGCAGCCATGAGTATTTTCACGCCTGGAACGTCAAACGAATTCGCCCTGCGGTTTTTGCGCCTTATGATCTTCAGGGGGAAACCTATACCCGCCTCCTGTGGCTATTTGAAGGCTTTACCAGCTATTATGATGATTTGATGGTTGTACGCAGCGGCGTGATGGATGTGAGCACTTACTTGCAACGGATTGCCCGGACAATCAACCAAGTCAAACGCGCGATTGGCCGAAAAAAACAAAGCATCGCTCAAGCCAGCTTTGATGCCTGGATCAAATTTTATCGCCAGGATGAAAACGCAACCAATGCGCTCGTCAACTATTATACGAAAGGCTCTCTCGTTGCCCTGGCACTTGATTTGACCATCCGCATCCGGACGAATGGTGAAAAATCACTGGATGATGGAATGCGCCTTTTGTGGCAGCGTTATGGCCATAATTACGAAGCGCACGCTTATGAAAAAGGAATCAGTGATGCCGAAGCCGAAATGCTTTTTGAAGAAGCTTGCGGCCTTGACCTGAAAGATTTCTTTAAACGCTATGTGCATGGTACCGACGAACTGCAATTAGCCCATCTGTTTGAACATTTTGGCATAACGGAAAGCCATCCGGCAAAAACACCGAAAACCAGCCTGAATATGAGCGTACAGCACTCTGGAAGCGATTGCCGGATTGCCAATGTGTATGCAGGCGGCGCCGCACATGCGGCTGGATTGTCGGCTGGCGATGTACTGGTTGCCATTGACCATATCCGGATACCGGCAGAAAACCCGTCTTCCGGCCTCGACGGTCTTTTGTCACGATATGCCGTAGGAGAAACGGTCATCATTCACGCTTTCCGCCAGGATGAGCTGATGGCATTTCCCGCAGTCCTTGCCGCAGATGACACGCCTCTGTACACGCTGTCGCTTTCATCCGGGCAGACCGCCTCCACCGTTTCCGCTCGCGCCTCCTGGCTGAAACAAAAAGAGACTTAAGCTTAGGAAGCCGTATCAAACAAGCGATCCAGCTCTTTGCCCGGTTCATCCGCACGCATAAATGCCTCTCCAACAAGGAAAGCATGCACATCCGCATCGCGCATACGAACGACATCATCACGCTGCAAAATGCCTGACTCGGTTACAACCAGCCTGTCTTTAGGTACGATCGGAAGCAAATCTAGCGTTGTCTGTAAAGAAGTTTCAAAGGTGCGCAGATTGCGGTTGTTAATCCCCAGAAGCGGTGTTTTCAGTTCTAATGCCCGTTCCAGCTCATACGCGTCATGGACTTCCAGCAAGACATCCATGCCGAGTTCCAAAGCGCAGGCTTCCAATTCGGCCATCAAACCCGGATCAAGCGCGGCGACAATCAGCAAAATACAATCCGCTCGCCAAGCGCGTGCTTCATAAACCTGATAAAAATCAATGATGAAATCTTTGCGCAAGACCGGCAAGGCGCAGGCTTTTCTCGCCTGTTGCAAAAACTCAGGAGCCCCTTGAAAAAAAAGCTTGTCAGTAAGCACTGACAAACAGGCAGCACCATATTCCGCATAACTTTCTGCAATCTGCTCAGGATAAAATGGATCACGGATAATGCCTTTTGATGGAGAGGCCTTTTTCACCTCCGCAATCACGCCAGCCTTTTTCCGGCTGATTTTGTCACGCAGGGCTTTTTCAAATCCACGCAAATCCTGTTTGATGCCCGAATCAGTCTCCACTTCTTCTCTCAGGCTATCCAGCGACCGGCGCTTTTTTGCAGCGCCAACCTCATCTTGTTTGACCGCCAGTATTTTGTTCAGAATATCGGACATCATTTTCTCCATCTTCATTACATGCCGGTTTCTTGCGTGAAGGCGACAAAATCTTCCAGCTTGGCAAGCGCCACCCCGGACATGATGGCATCACGCGCCATGACAAGCCCGTCAGCGATGGAACCGGCGATATTGGCAGCGTAAAGCGCCGTCGCAGCATTGAGTGCAATAATATCCGTTGCCGGCCCGCCTTTGCTGGTCAATCCCTCAAGGACCCGTTTTTTCGATTCTTCAGCATCCTTGACTTCAAAATTCCGGCTGGCAAACATGCGCAAGCCAAAATCCTCCGGATGAATATCATACTCGCGAACCTTCCCATCCGAAAGTTCGCCAATCAGCGTACTTGCCCCGAGCGAAACTTCATCGAGGTTATCCCGCCCCCAAACAACCACCGCACGCTTGACCCCCATTTTTTGCAAAACGCGAACCTGGATGCCCACCAGATCCGGATGAAAAACCCCCATCAGCACATTATCCGCATAAGCCGGATTCGTCAGTGGCCCAAGAATATTGAAAATGGTACGCACCCCCAATTCCCGGCGAACCGTCCGGGCATGTTCCATAGCCGAATGATGGTTGGGCGCATACATGAACCCGATTCCTGTCTTTTCAATGGACTTTGCAATCTGTTCCGGAGACAAATTAATATTGGCGTCCAACGCTTCGAGCAAGTCCGCGCTGCCGGAAGATGATGAGACGCCGCGTCCGCCGTGCTTGGCGATGCGCGCCCCGCATGCCGCCGCAACAAACATGGACGCCGTGGAAATATTAAAAGTATTTGCCCCATCGCCACCGGTACCGACAATATCCAGTAAATTGCTTGTATCCGGCACCTCCACTTTGAGGGAAAATTCTCTTAACACCTGCGCTGCAGCGGCAATTTCGCCAACCGTTTCTTTTTTGACACGTAACCCCATTGTCAGCGCCGCAATCATGAGCGGCGACATTTCACCGCTCATGATACGGCGGAATAAAGATAACATTTCATCATGAAAAATTTCGCGATGTTCAATGCATCGCACCAGTGCTTCCTGAGGAGTAATCGACATGATATGTATTTCCAAAAAATAATTTGAATAATCCGGTAACCTTGTTTTATGTCAGGGTGTCAAAAAATTCCCGAGCAAGGCATGCCCCTGTTCCGACAAAACGGATTCCGGATGGAACTGTACGCCTTCTACGGGCAATGTCTTGTGACGCATTCCCATAATTTCGCCATCATCCGTCCATGCCGTTACTTCCAGGCAATCGGGCAATGAGCTTCGTTCAACGGCCAAAGAGTGGTAGCGGGTAATGGTGAGAGGACTGGGCAATCCGCGAAACACGCCGGTATGAGTATGGGTAATTCGTGAAACCTTGCCGTGCATGATCTGCTTTGCACGCACAACCCTGCCGCCAAATGCGGCGCCGATAGCCTGGTGTCCCAGGCATACGCCCAAAATGGGGATAACACCGGAAAACCGCTTCAATACCTCAAGGGAAATACCCGCGCTATCTGGCCCGCCTGGGCCGGGAGAAATACAGATCCGGTCCGGTTTGAGGCGCGTTATATCATCCAATGTGATGGTATCGTTCCGGTAAACCTGCACTTCTTCCCCAAGCTCACCAAAATACTGCACCAGGTTATAAGTAAATGAATCGTAATTATCTATCATCAGCAACATGAACCACTCCATGGATTCTGTCAGAAACCGCGACTACCACAGGACAATCGGATTTCAGACTGACTGCCAGCCACATGAATATGCGGCACAAAATCAAAATTGGGATTTTTTATACGCCGTAAAGGCGTACAGAGTCGTCAGGCAATTGGCTTACGCCAGCGCTGAGAAAGGAATGTTGTCGTGAATGGATTCATTTTGACCATAGGCATCATTATACCTTATTCAGGAATAATCACAAATCCGTCAAAAATCTTTCCTGACCCGCAGACCCATATCGTTCAACCTGGATATTGGAAAATCAGAAAGATTCGTTTTCTTCATCATGCTCGACCGGTTCGACAGTCGGCACCGTATACTTTTCATCCGCCCACGCGCCCAGATCAATCTGCTTGCAACGTTCAGAACAAAAAGGGCGGTAAATGTTTTTTTCCTTCCACTCAACCTCTACGCCGCACACTGGACATTTAACCTTTGTCGCCATAAATTCAACACAATGTCAGTTCAAACGGGATATCACTATCAATCGGCTTGGGCTTCATATCGCCATCCTGTGAAGTAAAACGAACCCACAACATATACTTGTTGGCGGAAGCTTCGGGTATGACGTTAAGTTCCGGATTTAGTTCCATGCGCAACATCTGGTAAGTTTTGCCTTGCAGCATTTGCTGGTAACTTCCGGACTGGGCAATAATCTTGACCCGTATTCCGGAATCGCGCAAAAGCCGTAATACCATATTGACCGCATTAAACAACGGCAATAGAGGAGCAAACCAGTTTTCAATATCCTGATGCCGCTTTTCTGCCGGCCTGTTTTGCCAGGCATAATATGAGGGAAGATCAAATTCACAGGCGCCGCCAGGAATAATTGTACGACCGCGAATGCCCATCAGCCACTCATTATCACGTATTGCCTGGCCTGTTTTTCCCTGTGTATTGATAAGGGCGCTGCTAATCCTTTCAACATCAACCAGTACCGAATCCAGAACTTCAGCCTGAACATTGGGATGCGTGCGATATCCGGTCAATGTCTGTTTTTGACGCTCAAGCTCCTGTAGCAGATCGGACTTTAGATCAGCCCGGCCGACAACCTCAAGCATTTCGAATATGGTCGACAATGCCACATGATGCTGCAATGGATGTTCCTGGTTGAGAAAATACTGGAACCGCTCATACAAGTCTTCTAGTCGCAACAACGTTCGTATGCGCTCGTTGAAAGGATATTCGTAAATGATCAAAATGAGCCCTTTTTATTTTGTATACCTTGTCAACATCCTATGATTTTGAATGATACAAAATTAAAATTCAATTTAAATTTTCTTTCATCGCCTCTTTTTCGACGATTTTTTTATATTCCGCATCCAGACGGGCAACTTCCGCAGATAAGTGTTCCATCCCTTTGTCGTTGAGAATCATATCGTCTGCAACGGCTCTGCGTTCTGCCCGCGTTGCCTGTGCCGCTATGATGGACTCCACCTGTTCGCGGTCCATCTGACTTCGCACCATCACTCGCTTGATCTGTAACGCTTCGGGACAATCCACCACCAGAATACGGCTTACCATATCCTGCCAAATCGGCTGCTCCACCAACAGGGGAATGACGAAAATAACATAGGCATTCTTTAGCTGCGCCGCCTGATCAAGCGCATCCTGCCGGATCATCGGATGCAGGATATTTTCCAGTTTCTTTTTGGCCGATGAATCCTGAAATACCAGTTCCCGCATTTTTACCCGGTTGAGGGAACCATCTTCACTCATGAACGCAGAACCAAACTCCTGCCGGATCATATTCATTGCACGCCCGCCAGGAGCAGTCAACTTATGAGCAATCTCATCCGTGTCAATCACACCTGCGCCACATTCGGCAAACAATTTCGCAACCGTGGATTTTCCACTGCCAATCCCGCCGGTCAGTCCCAATGAAAAAAAAGGGATGCGTGATTTCCTACTGGCTCGCATTCGAATACATCTACCCTGTTATATATAAAAGAATCCGATCTGATCGGCCCGCTATTTTCTGCTTCCGATTTTATAAATTATAACGCCAGCCAACCCCGACAAGTATGATCTATCAGGAAGACTGACATCTTCCCTAAAAGGAGAGGGACGAGGGTCAGCCCTCATTAAATTGCCTGCTGCAAAGCCGCTATTTCCCGTCTGCCTGCGTTGCCGGTTCAAAATTGAACTCGCCGTATGTTCAATACGTCATCGTCCAATTTTGGCCCTGCGCCTTGGCAGACAGAAAAAATCGACTTTTCGCGACGACAAATTAATGAGGGCTGACCCTAGACCAGAAGCAATCTGATCTGCGTCGGCATCTCTTCAGTCAGGCTGATCTTAAATCCCGTCTTGGCATAGCGCTGCCAGCGACCGGCGACAAATGCGACTATCATTCCAGCGCGGATACCCGCCTCATCTTCCTTTCCATAACCCTGCGCGGCAGCAATGCGCAGACTCTGGCGAAATGCCAGTTCCACCCGATCATAAAACTGGTTCATCCGGAATTGCAACCGGCCATCTTCATTGGCAAGCACATCCCCTGTGAGAACACGGGTCATGCCGGGATTGCGTTCGGCAAAATTCAGCAACATGATGATCATCGCCTGCGCCTGCATCAACCCGCTTTTTTCCTGTTCTGCAATCTGATTGACTAACCCGAAAACCGTTGTCTCGATAAATTCAATCAACCCTTCAAACATTTGCGCCTTGCTGGCGAAATGACGATAAAGCGCTGCTTCGGAAAGGGAAAGACGTTGCGCCAATGCGGCTGTCGTGATTTTTTCGCCTTGCGGTTGCTCAAGCATCTGAGCCAATGCCTGAAGAATCTGCAATTTTCGCTCACCTGATCGGCCAGATGACATAGAACATTCCCTCAAAACGGATAAAAATATTACCTGAACTTTGCAAGACGGTTAGGCAACTGCCATATGGAATGCACTTTCACATCAACAAATGCAGGCCGATTTTTCTGTTCCACCCTCTTTTTTACAGGAGAAGCATGGCCGGAAAACCGATCCCGGCCTGTATAACGGGTAACCAGTGCCGTCCGCATCCCAACGGCTCTGCCAGCCTTTAATGCAGCTTCACTGTCTTCAACCAGCACACATTGTGGAGAACGAATACCTTCCGATGCCAATAGTTTGCGAAACAGCCTTTTGGATGGCTTGGGTAAAAGCTGCCTGTGAACCTGCATCGATTCGATAGAAACATGTTGAGCAAAATGCCTGTGCAAACCAAGATGTTTTAACACATCCCGTGAATAACCGTAAGCGGAATTGGTCAGAAGAATCTTTTTTCCAGGCAACCGCTGCATGAGGCGTTTAATCCCGCGCTCAGCTCGAATTATCAAAGAAAGGTCTCCTAAATTATGGGATGCCTTCAAAAATACTTCCGGCCTAACACCATGATGGCGAATCATACCAAGCAGAGTCGCACCATAGTGTTTCCAGTATAAAAGGCGGATGGCATTTGCGGACTCTAATGAAATCGGCTCGCCAGGTTTTCCAGCATGTTCTGCAATAAAAACATTCATGTTGGCAGTAATGGCAGGCAAAACAGCATGGGATGCATCATGCAATGTATTGTCCAGATCAAATATCCAGATCATCCCCACCCTTTTGCCTCCAGGAAAAACCATGCAAACATTGGTTTTTATCCGATTCAGGATTTACTTTTTGTTTTCGTCTTTTCCTTTATTTTTCCGGCTTCATAACGCTTGGTTACCCACCATTGCTGAAGAATGGACAAAAGGTTGTTAACCACCCAGTAAAGCACTAACCCGGCAGGGAAGAAGAAGAATGTGACAGAAAAGATAATCGGCATCGTCATCATCAGCTTGGCCTGCAACGGGTCCGGTGGCGGCGGACTCATTTTTTGCTGGATGAACATGGAAATGGCCATCAGAATTGGCAGGATATAAAACGGATCAGGCGCCGCCAGGTCTGTAATCCAGCCAAGCCACGGCGCATTACGGATTTCAACGCTGGCCAGCAATACCCAGTAAAGCGAGATAAATACGGGAATCTGGATAACAACCGGCAAACAACCGCCAATCGGATTGATTTTTTCTGCTTTGTAATAATCCATCAGAACCTGGTTCTGACGAGGCTTATCATCCTTGTAGCGTTCCTTAAGCTCCATGATTTTAGGCATGTGCTGCTTCATGCGCGCCATACTGCGATAACTGGCTGCCGAAAGGGGAATAAAAGCGATCTTGATCAGAACCGTCAGTAAAATGATCGTCCAGCCCCAGTTACCGACTTCATTATAAATCTGCACCATCAGCCAAAAAATCGGCTTGGCAATAATCGTCAGCCAGCCATAATCTTTCACCAGCTCTAATCCGGGAGTGATTTTTTCAAGAACAGCTGACTCCTGCGGCCCCGCAAAAAGGCGGGATTCTACCGTTGCCGTTTTATTGGGCTCAATCGTTCCTACAGGTATAACCGAGCCAAAAGCAAAAAGGTTTTTATCGATTTTTCGGGCAAAATTCTCGCGGAAGACATTTTCTTTGGGAATAAAGGCCGAAACGAAATAATGCTGAACCATCCCGACCCAGCCGTTATCCACCTTGGTGGCAAATTCAGCTTTGCCGTCTGCAATCTTGTCAAAATCCAGCTTCTGGAACTTCTCTTCCGTCGAATAAACCGCCGGTCCGGTAAACGTGCTGATCCAGCGTGATTGTCCTTCCGGTTTACTGTCATCGCGAACCAGTTGAAGATAAATGGAAGGATTGATCGGCTCATTCTTTAAATTGATCACATCATGTCTAATATCAATGGTGTAATCATTCCGGCGGAAAGTGTAAGTCTTAGTCAGGCGAACACCCCCCTGTTCCGCATCCATAATTAATTGAATTTCATTGGCATCACCCAAAGTCCGGCTGCCCGGCCGGACTGAATAACGGGTGGTATGGTTGGGATACAGACCGCCCGTCAATCCTGTTTGTGCCAAATAGGTCAAATGCTCGCTCATCTGGAAAAGCTGCATATGCTTTTCCGTATCCACATTGTCACGGTGATTGAGCAACTCCAGCTTTTCAAAAACGCCACCCGCCGTGTTGATCCGCGCCACTAGAACATCCGTTGTAATGGTGATCACTTCTGCGGGCTTAACCGGTTGCAATGGCTTGACATCGGTTGCCTGCTTCACCGGCTCTTTGGCAGCCGGTATGGCGGCTGTCTGGATAGGAACTTCCGGCAAGCCCTCCTTATCCTTTTCCGCCTGTTTAGCCTGCTCAACCCCTCTTCTAAAAAACACAGATGTACCACCCCTGTACACCTGCCAGTTATCCCAGAGCATGAAAAGCGCTATTGCCAAAACAAGCCATAACGTAGTGCGTTTTTTAGTATCCATAAATCTTTAATTCTGTTGTTTACACCAAGACGAAATTGATTTTATTTCTTTGGTGGAACGGGATCAAACCCACCTGAATGCCACGGATGACATTTACATAATCGACAAACCGCCAGAAACAATCCCTTGATGCCGCCATGCGTGAATACGGCTTCAATTGCATATTGTGAACAGGTCGGATAAAAACGACAATTTTGCCCTAAAAAGGGGCTAATGCACAATTGATATCCACGCAGCAAAAAAAGCAAAATCAATTGTAACGGCGATTTCATCCGCTCTTCCCATCCGTTGTTTGTGACGCAAATAGCTGTTCCAACTCCTGTCGTAATTGTCGTTTCAGATTCACGCTGGCGGCAGGCTCTCCCCGAACCATAACCAAACCAGAAAGCCGCACAATACAATCCATTGCAGACAACTCTGTCTTCCTAAATACTTCCCGGCAAACCCGTTTGATGGTATTACGGGTTACTGCCCGTGGAGCAAAGCGTTTCGCAACAACCAGACCGAGACGAGCGTGCGGCAAAACGCTCTTCCGCGCATATAAAATGAAATGCGCGGTTCTATTTTTTGGCTTTAAACGAAAAACGGATGAAAAATCATCCGTTTTAACGATACGCCTTTCGCGTGAAAATGAAGCTCCCACACGATAAGCCATTGCCACTGCCCGGCTATACGGCCAAGCGTTTACGGCCTTTGGCGCGACGTGCATTGAGCACGGCACGACCACTTCTCGTCGCCATACGGGCACGAAAACCGTGGGTGCGCTTGCGGCGCACAACTGAAGGTTGATAGGTACGTTTCATGGTGTCTCGCTAATCAGCAATAATAAACGGATAAATCTGTTGTTCTGTCAAACTGATATGACCGGTTGGCATAACCATGCCCGCCATGGTGAAAGTATCATTTTGCACACAAAGAACCTGTGATTAAACCGTAATTTACCCTTGCCTGTCAAGACAGTAAACTATTTCGATAAATAAATCAGGCAAAATCTGTCCCGACCTGTGGATAACTTTCTTAATTTCGAGTAAAATAATACAATTCCAATTTATGACATTTTCTGTTTTTATCTCTATCCCTCCGGATCATAGATAATGGTTTTTCATGAAAAAAACAGGAAAAAAGCTGATTCCAAAAACTTTGAGTTACCGGAATGAGCATAGCGGATTAATCTATTTTATTCACAAGCATGGAAAATTTCTGGCAAAACTGTCTGAATCAGATGGAACGAGAACTGACTCAGCAGCAATATAACGCGTGGATAAAGCCATTAACACCGCTTGGCTATGAAGACGGTATTTTGCGTATCGCAGCACCGAACCGATTCAAACTTGACTGGGCAAAAAAACAGTTTTCAGATCAACTGGCAGCATTAGCATCCCAGCACTGGAATGAACCTGTCCAAGTGAAATTTTCTCTTGAAGTAAAATCGAACAAACCTGCTTTACCGCTGGCGCCGGTGGCATCCGGCACGACCGCAGCCGTCTCTATTACAGCCGGCAAACCAAACCCGCTCCTGATTACGGAAACATCTCAACATGAGCAAAGCGGCATTAATAAAGAAATGACTTTTGATAGTTTTGTTACAGGCAAAGCGAACCAACTTGCCCGGGCTGCCGCAATACAGGTCGCAAACAATCCCGGCACTTCTTACAACCCACTTTATCTGTTTGGCGGTGTTGGCCTCGGAAAAACACATCTCATCCACGCCATCGGCAACCAGATCATGCAGGATACGCCCGGCACCCGAATCCGTTATATTCATGCAGAACAATATGTCCGTGACGTGGTAACAGCCTATCAGCGCAAAGGGTTTGACGAGTTAAAACGCTACTACCACTCCCTGGATGTTCTGCTTATTGATGATATCCAGTTTTTTGTCGGTAAACCGCGAACCCAGGAAGAATTTTTTTACGCTTTCGAAGCACTGATCGCAGCAAAAAAACAAATCATTATTACAAGCGAAACCTATCCGAAAGAAATTGCCGGATTGGAGGTTCGCCTCACATCCCGTTTTGACTCCGGCCTGACCGTAGCAATTGAGCCTCCAGAGTTGGAAATGCGAGTGGCAATCCTATTGAAAAAAGCCGGCACGGAAGGTGTGCAATTTTCGGATGACGTCGCCTTTTTTGTTGCCAAACACCTTCGTTCGAATGTCCGCGAACTTGAAGGCGCCCTGCGAAAAATACTGGCATATTCCCGTTTTCACGGGCAAGACATCACGATTGACCTGGCAAAAGAAGCCTTGAAAGACCTGCTATCTGTGCAAAGCCGTCAGATTTCTGTTGAAAATATTCAGAAAACCGTTGCAGATTTCTTTCATATCAAGGTAGCTGATATGTATTCCAAACGGCGTCCCGCCAATATTGCCCGTCCCCGTCAGATCGCCATGTATCTTACAAAGGAACTCACCCAAAAGAGCCTTCCTGAAATAGGCGAATTATTTGGCGGACGTGACCACACGACGGTATTGCACGCTGTAAGAAAGATTGCCCAGGACCGCGCAAAGAATCCGGAATGCAACCGTGAACTGCATGTGCTGGAGCAGACATTAAAAGGCTAATTGACCAATTAAACACCCCATCACTCAACCAGATATCAATTTTCTCAAGGACAGTAACATGCAACTTGTTAAAACCGGCAGAGACAATCTTCTTCGTCCCCTTCAAATGGTAAGCGGTATCGTGGAACGCAGGCATACTTTGCCCATCCTTGCCAACATTCTGATTAAAAAGGATGGTCACGCGGTTTCTTTCCTGTCAACAGACACCGAAATCCAAATCCAGACCAGCGCGGAAGTCGGGGCTGGAGACGATAAAGCAGCAATAACCGTGGCAGCGCGAAAACTGGTCGATATATTGCGCGCCTTGCCGGATTCGTCGGATGTTTCACTCACGCTCCTTGACAGGCGTCTGACTGTCCAATCCGGTAAATCCCGCTTTTCGCTGCAAACATTATCAGCAGACGATTTTCCAACCGTCGCTGAGGCATCGGCATATGAAACCCACGTCGAACTGCCGCAGAAAGCATTGAAGGCTTTATTCGGTATGGTTCACTTTGCTATGGCGCAACAGGATATCCGTTATTACCTGAATGGCCTGTTGTTAATCGCTGACGGAAAAACGCTCAGTGCCGTCGCAACAGACGGGCATCGCCTGGCTTACTGCCAGATTGAAACAGACCAAACGTATGAACGCAACGAAGTCATTGTTCCGCGTAAAACCATACTGGAACTTCAACGCCTTCTCGATGATACGGATGATCCCGTTCATATTGACATCAGCGGCAACCAGATCAAATTCTCATTCAGTGGTATCGAGCTGATTTCCAAGCTGGTCGAAGGTAAATTTCCAGACTACACCCGCGTCATTCCCAAAGGCTACAAAAACCACTTTACGATCCCGCGTGAACAACTGCAACGCGCATTACAGCGCGCTGCAATCATGACAAGCGATAAATTCAAGGGTATCCGCTGTATCGTTGAAACCGGCAGTCTTAAGATCAGTTCAACCAACACCGATCAGGAAGAAGCCATTGAAGAACTTGAAATCGACTATACAGGCAATAGCATTGACATTGGCTTTAATGTGACCTATTTGCTGGATATATTGAGTAACCAGAAAAGCGATAACATTGTCATCGAACTGGGTGATGCGAATTCATCCGCCCTGATTACAGTGCCGGACAATCCTCATTTCAAGTACGTTGTCATGCCCATGCGAATTTGATCATCAGATCATTTGAACTGATACAAATACGCTTTAATACATTATTGGCGTACTCGACATCATTTACGCCCCCTGGCGGGGTTTGAGTTTCAAAAAGGCTGTTTCATGTCACAAAACAAAAATACTGATAACCTGGATAACAACGAATACGGTGAAGAATCCATCCAGATTCTTGAAGGGCTTGAGGCCGTTCGTAAACGTCCCGGCATGTACATTGGAGATACTTCCGATGGAACGGGACTTCATCATCTCGTATTTGAAGTTCTTGACAATTCCATTGACGAGGCCCTCGCCGGTTATTGCACGGAAATCCATGTCACGCTGCACACAGATAATTCCGTTTCTGTTATCGACAATGGCCGCGGCATTCCGACAGGCATCAAGTATGACGATAAAAACATGCCCAAACGCAGTGCCGCTGAAATTGTGATGACCGAGCTGCATGCCGGAGGAAAATTTGACCAAAATTCCTACAAAGTATCGGGAGGACTTCACGGTGTAGGCGTTTCCTGTGTAAATGGTCTTTCCACGCTCTTACAATTGACCATTCAGCGCGATGGCAAAAAGCATTACATGGAATTTGTTCGCGGAACGCCGCAAGACCCCCTATTTGAAATCATTGATGGGGTAGAATGTTCTCCGATCCGGGTAATCGGTGATGCTCAAGGAAGAGGCACCAAAGTTCATTTCTGGCCGGATGACACCATTTTTTCTACGATTGAATTTAACTACGATATCCTCGCGCGACGCATTCGCGAACTGTCATTCCTAAACAATGGCGTGCGCATCCAGTTGACCGATGAACGCACCGGACGTTCAGAACTGTTCGCATATGAAGGCGGCACCCGGGGATTTGTTGAATATATCAATCAGGGTAAAAGTGTCTTGCATCCCAATATTTTCCAGGCAACGGGGGAACGGATGTCTGACCAAGACACGCCGATTACAGTTGATATTTCAATGCAATGGAATGATAGTTATAACGAGCAGGTTCTCTGCTACACCAACAACATTCCTCAGCGAGATGGCGGCACGCACCTGACCGGTCTACGGGCAGCCATGACCCGTGTCATCAATCGCTATATTGAAGAAAAGGAATTGGCCAAAAAAGCAAAGGTCGATGTAACCGGTGATGATATGCGGGAAGGCCTTACCTGTGTCCTGTCGATTAAAGTGCCTGAACCGAAGTTCAGCTCTCAAACTAAAGACAAGCTGGTTTCATCAGAGGTTCGAGGTCCGGTTGAGGAAATCGTTGCAAAAACACTAACAGACTATCTTCAAGAACGACCTGCTGACGCCAAAATTATCTGCAGCAAAATCGTCGAAGCGGCTCGTGCCCGTGAAGCAGCTCGTAAAGCCAGAGAACTAACGAGACGCAAAGGCGTACTGGATGGCCTGGGCCTTTCTGCCAAGCTTGCAGATTGCCAGGAAAAAGATCCTGCTCTGGCCGAACTGTATATCGTCGAAGGTGATTCAGCCGGTGGTTCGGCAAAACAAGGCCGCGATAGAAAATTCCAGGCAATTCTCCCATTGCGCGGCAAGGTACTTAACGTGGAAAAATCACGTTTTGAAAAAATGCTTTCCTCAGAGCAAATAACCACCTTGATCGCTACTCTCGGCACAAGTATTGGCGCGGATGATTTTGATATCGACAAACTACGCTATCACCGCATCATTATCATGACAGACGCCGATGTCGATGGCGCGCACATCCGCACGCTGCTTCTGACACTGTTTTACCGCCAGATGCCCCAGTTGGTTGAGCGTGGTCATATTTACATTGCACAACCACCGCTTTACAAGATCAAGGTTGGCCGCGAAGAGCGCTATCTCAAGGATGATCTGGAAGAAGCCAATCACATGATGTCGATTGCCATGCAAGGCGCATCGCTGATCACCCGTACCGGATCAGAGCCGATCAACGGTGAATCGCTGGACGAAATGGTCAGACAGTACAACCTCGCTAATAGCATCATCGTGCGTCTCTCTCGCGTCATTGATGCAGATGCGCTTTCGGCAATTATGACTGGCGCAACACTGAATCTTGATACAAAAGAAGCTGCAGAACTGTCGGCTACACAACTGACCCATGCGATCAATGATCCGGATGTATCGGTTCTGGCAAAGCAAGAGGATTTATCAGGCGAATATATTCTGTGTATCCAGCGCAAACAACATGGCAATATGCGGCTCAGCAAGATTGACAACGATTTCTTGCGCAGCCCGGATTATCGAACATTGACAAACGCTGCAAAAACATTTGATGGGCTAATTGGCGCCGGCGCCACGGTTCGGCGGGGAGATGGCGATCGCATTCGAGAAACGCCGATCCAGAATTTCCACCAAGCCATGCAATGGTTGCGCAATGAAGCTGAGCGCGGTGTATCCAAGCAACGCTACAAAGGGCTTGGAGAGATGAATCCAGACCAGTTATGGGAAACCACGATGGACCCAGGCGTTCGCCGTCTCCTCAAAGTCAAGATTGAAGACGCCATTGCAGCCGACCAGATTTTCACCACACTCATGGGGGACAATGTAGAACCCCGCCGGGCTTTTATTGAAAACCATGCGTTAATGGCCGGCAATATTGACATCTAGGGTCATCTTCAGCTGGAAAAGGGCCGGACTTCGGCCCTTTTCAACATTCCTAATTGATTTTTATTGCCATCCCCAATAATGCCGGTAGACACTTTTCATCATCTGCGTCAGAACGATATATCCAAGTAAAATGAAGGGCAAAAACGCAAAATACAATAGCGGCAAGGCCCCCAGTCTAAAGTAGGACGCCAACGGTCCCATTGGAAGGAATATGCCAATCATGATAATCATGGTTGTTGTTACTACCAACGGCCATGCAGCATGGCTTTGGATGAAAGGGATTTTCGGCGTACGAATCATATAAACAATCATGGTCTGCGTCAGCAAGCCGACAACAAACCAGCCCGATTGAAATAACGTTTGATTTTCAGGCGTATTGGCGCTAAAAATAAACCACATCATCGCAAAAGTGATCACATCAAAAATCGAGCTGATCGGCCCGAAAAACACCATAAAGCGTCCAATGTCACCCGGATGCCAGCGCTGCGGCTTTTGTACCAATTCCTGATCGACATTGTCGAATGGAATCACCGTCTGCGAAATGTCGTAAAGCAGATTCTGCATCAGAATTTGCAGTGGCAGCATCGGTAAAAAAGGCAAAAAAGCACTCGCAATCAGTACAGAAAGTACATTCCCGAAATTGGAACTGGCTGTCATTTTGATGTATTTAAGCATGTTGGCAAAAGTACGTCGCCCTTCCTGCACCCCCTCTTCCAGCACCATCAAACTGTTTTCCAGCAAAATAATATCCGCTGCTTCCTTCGCTATATCGACACCTGTGTTGACGGAAATACCGATATCCGCAACCCGCAAAGCAGAGGCATCATTGATGCCGTCCCCCATAAATCCGACAACATGCCCATTGAGTTTGAACATGGCAACAATCCGTTCTTTATGTGACGGCGTCAGCCGCGCAAAAACGTTGACGTTTTTTATTGCTTCAGCAAGCTCATCATCATTCATGCGCTCGATATCGCTACCAACAAGAACCCCGTTCATCTGCAACCCGACTTCACGGCAAATCTTGGTCGTAACCAGTTCATTATCTCCACTTAGGACCTTGACAGAGACGCCGTGGGCTGCCAGCGCCTTTAAGGCTGGCGCCGTACTTTCCTTTGGCGGATCAAGAAACGCAACAAACCCTATTAAAACCAGTTCATTCTCATCCGCGACACTGTAACTTTCCTTTCTAGGCAGAAATTCCCTCACAGCAACCGCTACAACCCTATAGCCATCACTATTAAAGTTCGTTGTTACTTCACGAATGCGCGAAAGTAACTCCGGCGTCAGCGGTTTGATATCATTTCCATCTTTCAGCCGAGAACAGCAAGCCAGCACTTCGTCAACCGCACCCTTGGTAATCAAAAGATGCTGTGCGTTTTCTTTAAAAACAACCACCGACATGCGCCGTCTTGTGAAATCAAAGGGTATTTCATCCACTTTTGGAAAGTTTTTCAGTGGATTAACTTTTTGCTCCAATTCAGTATGTTCAAGTACAGCCACATCCAGCAAGTTCTTCAAGCCCGTTTCGTAATAGCTGTTCAGGTAAGTCAACTCAAGCACCTCGTCTGAACTTTCTCCCCAGACATCAACATGATGGGAAAGAAAAATCTTGTCCTGTGTCAGCGTTCCGGTTTTGTCTGTACATAACACATCCATAGCGCCAAAGTTTTGAATCGCATCCAATCGCTTCACAATCACTTTTTTGCGCGACATATGTACTGCGCCTTTTGCAAGGGTGGAAGTAACGATCATCGGGAGCATCTCAGGTGTCAGACCGACTGCAATGGATAAAGCAAACAATATGGCTTCCAGCCAGTTATGCTTCGTAAAACCGTTGATCAGAAGCACAATGGGCACCATGATGAACATGAAACGTATCAGCAGCCAGCTCACTTTGTTGACACCCGCCTGAAAAGAAGTTGGCGCGCGATCCTCTTTCGCAACACGATTAGCCAGTGTGCCAAAATAAGTATGGTTGCCGGTATGGACCACAACAGCCGTTGCGGAGCCGGATACGACATTCGTGCCCATAAACACAATATTGCCCAGTTCCAATGGATTAATCGTACCGGCATCTTGCTGCACGACGAATTTTTCAACCGGCATCGATTCGCCCGTCATGGCGGCCTGTGCCACAAACAAATCTTTTGCTATCAGCACACGGCAATCCGCCGGAATCATGTCGCCTGCCGATAACTGAATAATGTCGCCTGGAACCAGCAACCGGATTGGAATTTCGGACGATAGCGAAGTCAAAGACTGCCCTTCCTCGCTATGCTTTCTGATCACGGTTGCCGTATTGCTGACCATCGCCTTGAGTTCATCGGCCGCCTTGTTTGATTTGGATTCCTGCCAGAAACGCAACAGCGTAGCCAATACAACCATCGTTCCAATCACAACCGTTGCTGTTATATCACCTGTAAAACACGAGATTACCGCCAGCAATGTCAACAATAAATTAAACGGGTTGCAGTAGCATTGCCATAAATGCACCCACCAAGGCAATGGCTTCTCACGTTCAATTTCATTGAAGCCATTCAAATCGCGAATCCGGTCAACCTGATTTTCAGATAGGCCGCCCATCTCGCTATTTAGCTGACTCAAGACCGTTTCACGATCATTTTTTGCCGCAGCAACTAATGCTTGCGCCAAACTGATTGGAACATCACGGCTAATGGTTGTATGGCGTAGCGACTCAAAAAGGACTAAACGTCGGAAATGACGGCCAAAATGGCGCTTATGAAGAAAACCGGCAAATATGGTTTTTAATGAGGACAGGATCATCTTTTTTTACGTTTTGACGTTGTACCCGGTTAAAAACCAGAGCAATTGGAAAACGAAAATGCCTTTAAAGCGTAACAGGTGCGCACATCCGCATCTTGTCTTAAGTCTGTAAATATGTATATCGAGCAAAACCGCCGCCCTATTCATTTTTACCCAATCCACTGCATTATTTTGATAAACTTTAAGATCAGAGAACACTTGTATTTCCAAATGCCGGAAACCATCGTACTCTTTGTATCATCGTCAAATTTGTTGTTGTTTCATTATTGTTCATCTACAGCTTGTTCGTGACATTGGATTCATTCGTTTCGAGACACCAGGAGAACCAAAATGAGAGTAGATATTTTTCGTAGAGAGGAACGTGATAATTATTTTTCATATCTGATCGTTCCGGAAGGCCGGCTAATACCGGCAGAAGCCACCAATATCGACTGGGAAGTGCAAGAAAGAGGTATGGACCTGAATCTGGACATGGAATCACTGGATGAATATTCCATTACCCAGCCGGCAAAACAAATACAAGCCAAGGGATATGCCATTTCTACTTCTGCCAATATACCGGGCGTGGAGGGATATATCTAGACCAACCCTATCATGGCGGAAAAACCGCCTTGCGATTACAGGCTCTTTTTACATCCATGTAATCCGACCATCACAAAGCGTGCGTTCGTGAAAGCAGCCAGGCTTTTGCTTCTTCTGAAAGCAAGGGAAAAAGGCGATGGCGAACTTCCGCGTGGTAGCGGTTAATCCAGGCTATTTCAGCATGTGTCAGCAGCGACAGTTCGATGCAGCGAATATCAAATGGACATAACGTTAATGTTTCAAAATCCAGATATTCGCCAAAATCCGTTGTTTCAGCCTTGCGATTAACCACCAGATTTTCCAGGCGAATCCCCCAACATCCGGTACGGTAGATGCCTGGCTCAATTGATGTAACCATTCCCTCTTCCATGGCTGTATATGCCTCCGGCACCGCGTGATAGGAAATGGATTGAGGCCCCTCATGCACATTCAGAAAATAACCGATCCCGTGACCTGTTCCATGACCATAATCGATTCCCTGCTGCCAAAGCGGCATACGCGCAACGGCATCCAGCATGGCAGCCCTGATGGAACGGGGAAAACGTGCAGAGGATAGCGCAATCAATCCCTTCAGCACGATCGTAAAATCCCGCTTCTGCTCAGGCAAAGGCTCACCAACCGATACAACACGTGTGATATCGGTTGTCCCTCCCCAATATTGCCCTCCCGAATCAATCAGCAACAAACCCGGTTTGTTGATAACGGCATGATCGTCAACTGTGGCATGATAATGGGGTAACGCACCATTTTCATTGAAACCAACGATCGTATCAAAACTCAGACTGACATAATCAGGGCTGACCTTGCGGTACGCTTCGATCTTTTCCGCAACCGTGTATTCTGTGAGAGCATCTCCCCTCTCCAATGCCGACTCAAACCAGGTAAAAAATTCACATAGCGCAGCGCCATCCTGCTCCATAATCTGGCGAATATGCCCAATTTCACTTTCAGCTTTGCGCGATTTCAGCAAAACCGTCGGGTTGATGGATTCGAGGGTCCGGACATCGGCTTTAACAGCCTGGAACATCCCGATTGTCACACGTCGGGGATCCAGCAACAGGACGGCGCCCGAAGGCAAGCCGTTCAATGCAAACCGGGCATTTTCGTATGGTTGAATAAAAATACCATCCAGCGCCAATCGCTGCTGTAAATCCGCTGGTATTTTTGCATGGTCGACAAACAAATCCGCGCGATTGTTTCCGACCAGCAGATGTGAAATAAAAAGCGGATTGAACGCAATATCCGAACCCCGCAAATTCAGGAGCCATGCAATATCATCCAGCGTTGAAATAAAATGCCAGTCGGCGCCTGATGCAGACATGCTATGGCGCAAGAGCTGAAGCTTTTCATGCCGGCTCAGAGCAACAAAACGGGCATCATGTTCGTAGACAGGGGCCATTGGCAAAGCCGGGCGATCCTGCCAAATAGGCTTAACCAAGTCACAGTCTATGCGGAAATGGAACCCTGCTGAACGGCATTTTTCATCAATCTGACGCGCCATGCTCAGGCTGACAATCTGACCATCCAGTGCCACTGTCATGCCGGAATTCAAATGACCAGTCAGCCAGTCGGCATAAGACAGAGGATTGTTCCCTGCTAATTTCATTAATTCAATTTCTGTTTTCTTCAATTGTTTTTCTGCCTGGACCCAATACCGGCTGTCAGTCCATAATCCGGCAAACGACTGTGTCACCACCAATGTCCCGGCAGAACCATCAAAACCCGAAAGCCACTGCCGGCTTTGCCAATGTTGGGGAAGATATTCAGAAAGATGCGGATCGGATGCGGGAACAATATAAGCGTCTATCGCTTTTTCACGCATGGCCTGCCGCAGTTGGAGAATTCGATTGTTGATGATGGTCTCGGATACAGGATGCATTCGCATTTTCCTTCTGGATTCAGCATAACTGAAGCAGATAGCTGATTTTTTATTGATTCTTTAATAATATTGTTTTTAATTTTAAATCCTGCATAATTCTATAATCGATATAGAAAGGACGATCCGTAAATCGTCATCTTATCTCATGCTTATCAGCGGTTCTTATTTTTATGAGTGAACGCAATGAACTCCCATAACAAACGCGCCAAAGACATCCTGAAGAAAACCGAACAGGTTTGTACACCCGAAGAAGTGCAAGCTGCCGTTAATAAAGTTGCCATTGAGCTTAATGAACGATTTAACCATGTTGAAACCGAGTCCTTTCCGCTGTTTCTTGGCGTCATGGGCGGAGCCGTTGTCTTTACCGGCCAGTTACTTCCGAAACTGACCTTTCCGCTGGAATTCGATTTTATTCATGTTTCCCGCTACGGCAGCGAAGAACATGGTAGTGAAGTTATCTGGAAAGTCATTCCTCGCCAAAATGTCATGAACCGCATTGTCGTTGTACTTGATGACATCCTCGATGAAGGTGAAACACTGGCGCACATTCAAAAACGGCTGTTGGAAATGGGGGCTTCCAAAGTCATTCTGGCCGTTTTTGGCGATAAACAGACCAGCGCAAAAAAACCGGTCACGCCAGATCACATTGGCATCACATTGCCGAATAAATTTGTTATCGGCTTTGGTATGGATATTGAAGGATACTGGCGCAACCTCCCTGATATCAGGGCTTTGACAACCGACCCGTTGATGATCTGATTCCGGTTTTTCCAATCAGGCAGATGCACGCAACTTTTGGATCACACCATCCAGCACATCCAAATCAGCAAAATCAATCAACATCTGCCCACGACCTTTGGAATTGACTCGAAAAGTAACTCGCGTTGTCATCAAATCTGACAGTTCTTCCTCAAGGCGTGTGATATCGGCTGATTTCACCTTTTCCTTTTTTCTATCCATTGCTGATTTTTCTGATAACTCACGCGCCACCAGTTTTTCGGTTTCACGAACAGATAATCTTTTAGCGACAACCTGAGTTGCAAGCGCAATCTGGGTCGCCCCATCAGATGCCAGTAATGCGCGAGCATGTCCCATATCAATGTCACCTGCCATTAACATCGTCTGAACAGGCCTAGCCAGATTCAGCAGACGCAGCAGGTTGGTTACAGCGCTACGAGAACGTCCAACTGCATTGGCAGCCTGCTCATGTGTAAATCCAAAATCCGAAATCAAACGGTGAATCCCTTGAGCTTCTTCCAGCGGATTCAGATCTTCACGCTGCATATTTTCAATCAGCGCCATAGCCGCAGCCGTCTGGTCATCAACCTCTTTAACCAACGCCGGAATATGATCAAGGCCAGCTAGCTGAGCAGCACGATACCGCCTTTCACCAGCAATAATCTCATAACGATCAGCACCGTCTTTATGGCCGACCCTTCTGACCAAAATCGGCTGCATGATGCCCTGTTCGCGAATGGACTGCGCCAATTCATTCAAAGCGCCTTCATCTATGCGGGAACGCGGTTGGTACTTACCTGCCTGCAGCATGGCTATCGGCACACTGGAAAGATTCTCCTTGCCGGGCGAAAAATCCGGTACAGAACCCAGCAGCACCTCTAAACCTCGGCCTAAACCTTTTTTCTTTTTATTTGTCATTTTTACAATATCTCGAAAAATCAGGTTAATTCATATTCCGGCATTCACGGACGATCCAGCCAAGTCAGCATCTCATTGCCAAACTCAATATAAGCCTGAGCGCCTTTTGAACGGGGATCAAATGCAATTCCCGGCATCCCATAGGATGGGGCCTCTGCCAAACGAACACTACGAGGAATAATCGTCTTGAAAACCTTGTCTCCGAAATGCTTTTCCAGCTGGGCTGAAACATGTTGCGACAAAGTAGCCCGCTTATCGAACATGACCCGCAAAAGGCCAATGATCTGCAAATCCCTGTTTAAATTCGCATGAACGTGTTTGATGGTATTAACCAGATCAGATAACCCTTCGAGCGCATAATACTCACATTGCATGGGAATAATCACACCATCCGCAGCACAAAGTCCATTAATCGTTAACATTGAAAGCGCAGGCGGGCAGTCGATCAAAATAAAATCATATTGATCACTGACTTTTAACAGCGCCTCTTTTAACCGATGCTCACGATATTCAAGCTCAACCAATTCCACTTCTGCTCCGGAAAGATCCCGGTTTGAAGGTAAAACATCAAAACCGCCACTCTCTGAAATCTGCCTGGCCTCATGAACATCTGATAACCCCAGCAGGACCTGGTAAACCGAATTCTCCAGATTGGCCTTCTGGATTCCCGAGCCCATGGTTGCATTTCCCTGAGGATCCAGATCAACCAACAATACTTTTTGCTGCAAATGGACAAGTCCTGCTGCAAGATTGATTGTTGTTGTGGTTTTACCAACACCACCTTTTTGATTCGCTATACAGAAAATTCGGGTCATGTGTTTGTTTAGCGTTTATAAGACGGACAAAAAATAAGTTCTCTTAGATTACCATTCATTCTCAAGAAAATAATCTGTTAGGCCACTTGTTTTTCCAACACAAGCAAATGGCGTTCCGCATTCAGGAATGGGATTTTTAATGGTACAACAGCCTTCAATTTCAATCCAGCCGGAAGGGCATCTATTTCATGTTCCGGCATACTTCCTTTCATCGCATAAAAAGAGCCTTCATCTGAAAGCAGGTGCCCAGAAACTTCTATAAATGTAGACAAGTCAGAAAACGCACGAGAAATAATGCCATCAAATTTTTCAGCAATCCGCAGTTTTTCAACTCTCCCCGTATAAACGGTTACATTCTTTAAACGTAATTCTACTTTTACTTGCGATAAAAAGGCTGTTTTTTTCTGGGCGGCATCGATTAACGACACCTGTTTATTCGGAAATAAAATGGCAAGAACCATTCCTGGCAATCCTGCTCCCGAACCCACATCCAATAAATGTTTTGTATCTTTGACTGCATCAGCCACTGCCAGTGAATCCAAAACATGATGCGTTATCATCGCATCCTGCGACCGGATCGCTGTCAAATTATAAACGCCATTCCATCTCGACAGTAATGCCAGATACATCATAAGCTGCCTGATTTGGTTTTCATCCAGCTCAACGCCTATTATCCTACTGCCTTCCACAAGTTTCTCTTCCAGAGGCATCGTATCGAGTGAAAGCTTTGATAGTGCTGATTTTTTTACTGCGCTCATACCTCCACCTCGGCAAAATCAATAAGACCCCGCTTTTTTAAATAAACAAGCAATAGCGAAATCGCCGCAGGCGTAACCCCGGAAATTCGTGAAGCTTGCCCTAATGTTTCCGGTCGCTGCTTGTCGAGTTTCTGGCGAACTTCCACCGAAAGAGCAGATACTTCTATATATTGCAGATTGTCAGGTAACTGGAGATTTTCATAATATTGCTGCCGACGGATTTCACGTAATTGCCGCTCAATATAGCCGGCATATTTAACCTGGGTTTCGACCTGTTCTTTAACTGTTTTTTCAAGATCCTCTTCCGATTTCCAGGTTTTTCCCTCTTTGGACGTTAATCCCATCAAAGTATCATAATCAACATCCGGACGACGTAACAAATCGGCAAGCGAATATTCTCGTTCTATTGCTTTCCCAATGACGCGCGAAGCTTCAGATGAATCCAACATATGAGGGTGCACCCATGTTGATTTCATGCGCTCAATCTCACGAGCAATTTGGTCTCTCTTTCTTGCGAATACTTCCCATTGTTGCTGGCTGATACAACCCAGTTTATAAGCCGTTTCAGTCAATCTAAGATCGGCATTATCTTCACGCAGACTGAGCCGGTATTCCGCCCGACTGGTAAACATGCGATAGGGTTCCTGCACACCTTGCGTTACCAAATCATCTACCATGACCCCTATATAAGCGTCACTTCTTTTCGGCACCCATGCTTCCAATTCATCCACATAGCGACTGGCATTAATTCCCGCTAACAAGCCCTGAGCCGCAGCCTCCTCATAACCGGTGGTTCCATTAATCTGACCAGCAAAAAAGAGCCCACTGATCTGTTTTGTTTCCAATGACGCCTTTAAACCACGCGGATCAAAGTAATCATATTCAATCGCATAACCAGGACGAAGAATATGGGCGTTTTCCATTCCCTTCATTGAACGAACAATATCGATTTGCATATCAAAAGGCAAGCTGGTTGAAATGCCGTTGGGATAATACTCATTCGTGCAAAGTCCTTCCGGCTCCAAAAAAATCTGGTGAGAATTTTTATCAGAAAAACGGTGAATTTTATCTTCGATAGAAGGGCAATATCTGGGGCCAACTCCCTCAATCATCCCTGTGAAAAGTGGGCTTCTATCCAACCCGGCACGAATAATGTCATGTGTTTCTGCATTGGTATGGGTAATCCAGCAAGGCAATTGTGCCGGATGCATTGATGCATCCCCTCTAAAAGAAAAAACCGGTACAGGATCAAGATCACCATCCTGCCGTTCCATAACATTAAAATTAATGGTATTTCCATCAATTCTTGGCGGCGTGCCTGTTTTTAATCGCCCCTGAGGTAAAGCCATTTCCCGCAAACGATGTGCCAGTGCCACAGAAGGCGCATCCCCAGCTCGTCCACCTGAATGAGAATGCAGTCCAATATAAATTTTTCCATCCAGAAATGTCCCTGCTGTCAAAATAACCGCTTTACCCCTAAAATGAATTTTTCCTTCTGTAATAACTCCCTTAATTTGATTAGCCTCAACAATAAAATCATCAACCTGCTGCTGAAATAAAAACAGATTTTTTTGGTTTTCCAAACGATAACGAATAGATTGGCGGTAAAGGTTTCGATCTATCTGCGCGCGTGTTGCTCTAACAGCCGGGCCTTTTGAAGAATTTAAAATGCGAAACTGGATACCCGCCTCATCTGAGGCTAGCGCAATAACACCACCCATTGCATCCACTTCCCTGACAAGGTGCCCCTTACCAATTCCCCCTATAGAGGGATTACAGGAAAGCTGCCCTAAAGTTTCAAAACTATGCGTCACCAATAGCGTCTGCTTACCCATACGTGCAGCAACTAAAGCAGCCTCTGTACCAGCGTGCCCTCCACCAATAATAATAATATCGAATTGCTTAGGGAAATTCATAAAACATCATTCACTTTAATAATGTTTCACGTGAAACATTATATTTTTTATCTTAAACAGAAAGAGGGATTTATTTAAAAACGATATCATACTAAAAATTTGAGAATTCATTTTATATTAATAAAAGTATTGTCATTTTATTAATATTGTAATATTGTCAACTTATGTGAATAATTCTGTTAATAAGAAGTTAATCTTTTGGGAGTAAGTTGATTATTCAAAACATTTTTATTTTTATTCAATTTTATTAAAAAGTTTCCACTATAATTAATATTATTATAACTATTTGAATACAAATGATTTTTTAAGTTTACTCACAGATTTTATTAGTCTTTACTAGTCTTATTTCTATATAAAAGAAGTTATTAAGTAAATAATGTTCTTTTCCTTCCTAAAGCTAAACTTTTTTAATTCGGTATCTGCTAAAATTTTATATTAAGCCAAACTTTCATCATATCTTCTTTCAGGATAAGAATATGACGTCACAAGAACAGAAAAAAGAGCAACTTAGATTAAATGCTTTAGCCTTTCACCGGGATCCAATTCCTGGAAAAATCAGCGTAGAACCTTCCAAGCAAGTGAGTAACCAAAATGATCTTGCTTTGGCATATACGCCTGGTGTTGCATCTGCTTGTGAAGAAATTCATAAAGATCCTGCGACTGCTTATCAGTACACAACCAAAGGTAATCTGGTTGCGGTCATTTCAAATGGTACCGCAGTATTAGGCTTAGGCAATATTGGCGCCCTTGCTTCTAAGCCGGTTATGGAAGGAAAAGGTGTTTTATTCAAAAAATTTGCCGGGATTAATGTTTTTGATCTGGAAGTAGATGAACTGGACCCGGATAAATTCTGCGATATCGTTGCTTCGCTTGAGCCGACTTTCGGCGGCATCAATCTGGAAGACATTCGTGCACCGGAGTGTTTTTACATCGAGCGGAAATTAAGGGAGAGAATGAAAATCCCTGTCTTTCATGATGATCAGCACGGCACGGCAATTGTTGTTGGCGCGGCTATTTTAAATGCCCTGAAAATGGTCGGAAAGGACATCAATACGAGCAAATTGGTTGTTTCCGGTGCCGGCGCTGGCGCGTTAGGTTGCCTTGAATTGCTGGTAGATCTTGGATTTCCGCTTCAAAATATTTGGGTAACAGATATTGAAGGGGTTGTGTATAAAGGCCGTAAAGAATTAATGGACCCCGATAAGGAAATCTATGCCCAGGATACGCCTTATCGCACGCTAATGGATGTTATTCCTGATGCCGATGTCTTTTTGGGATTATCAGCAGGCAATGTATTAAAGCCCGAAATGGTCAAGATGATGGCGAATAATCCCATTATCCTGGCATTGGCCAATCCGATACCAGAAATTTTGCCCGAGGTAGCCAAAGAAGCTCGTGCTGATGTAGTAATGGCGACAGGCCGCTCGGATTATCCAAACCAGGTTAATAATTCACTTTGTTTTCCTTATATTTTCAGGGGTGCGCTGGATTGTCGGGCAACCACGATCAATCGCGAAATGGAACTGGCTGCTATGAAAGCACTGGCGGCATTGGCGGAAGAAGAAGTCCCGGCAGAATTAGAAGCCATGTACGGCAGGAAATTTAAATTCGGGCCGGAATACTTTCTGCCCATGCAATTTGATATCCGTTTGCTTTCCAGAATAGCCCCTGCTGTTGCCCAGGCAGCCATGGATTCAGGCGTGGCGCAAAATCCCATATCCGATATGGCAACCTATAGAGAAAAACTTTTGAATAGATAAGCCAATGGTTTATTTCAGTACGGGCAAAAAACACGGTAGTGGATAGATGGATTTTTTGCGTCAGACTTTTTTCCACTCAAGCCTATTTCCCGACATAAGGGGAACGACAGTTTCATCGCCAAACGGCAATTGATCTGGAATTATCCAGGGCTGGCGTACGAGTGTGATTTTTTCGTCATTGGGGGGTAAACCATAAAATTTGGCGCCATTAAGACTGGCAAAAGCTTCAAAGCGTTCAAGCGCATGGTTTTCATCGAATGTTTTTGCATAAAGCTCGATGGCATGCAGGGCGGTGTAGCACCCGGCGCATCCGCACGCATTTTCCTTTAAATGCTTTGGGTGAGGTGCTGAGTCAGTACCGATGAAGAAACGCTCGTTTCCGCTGGTTGCAGCCTGGATCAGCGCTTTTCTGTTTTCTTCTCTTTTCAGAACAGGCAAGCAGTAGTAATGGGGACAAATGCCATTCGTAAAAATGGCATTACGATTAAAAAGGAGATGATGTGCGGTTATCGTCGCTCCGATTGAACCTTCGGCTTGCTGTACGTATTGCGCCGCTTCTTTTGTTGTAATGTGTTCGAAGACAATTTTAAGTTCCGGAAACGATTTCCTGAGAGGAAGCAAAACACGGTCAATAAAGACGGCTTCCCTATCAAAAATATCGACCATCGGATCAGTTACCTCACCATGCATTAAGAGCGGCATACCATAAAGCTGCATGGCTTCCAGTGCTTTCGTACATTTTGAAAGATCAGTAACACCAGCGTCAGAATTAGTCGTTGCACCGGCCGGGTAAAGTTTGATGCCAAAAATAATACCGCTTTCTTTGGCTATCCGGACCTCATCGGATGAGGTGTTATCTGTCAGATAGAGTGTCATCAACGGCTCGAACCCTGAACCGGCAGGGGCAGATGCCATGATGCGCTGGCGGTACTGATAGGCCAATTCGGTTGTGGTTACGGGCGGGCGAAGATTGGGCATAATAATAGCCCGTCTAAATTGGGCAGCGGAATGTCCAATAACGGATTTCAGGACTTCTCCGTCTCTCAAATGCAAATGCCAGTCATCCGGCCGCGTTATTTCAATTCGGTCAATTGTAGTTTGGGGCATGCGTGAAAACCTCTGGGTAGGCTTGTTAGTCTGTATGGCATTATTTTACTTGGTATGCAGTTATAACGTATGCTCATTTATCAGCGAT
>Ga0082212_10001295_pt1 | contig 36925 bp, 24 predicted proteins | sample TergutNt197P3_FD_71548 | JGI IMG/M metagenome (GOLD analysis project Ga0082212, IMG submission 71548) | Neocapritermes taracua P3 segment gut microbial communities from Petit-Saut dam, French Guiana - Nt197 P3 | ecosystem: Host-associated > Arthropoda: Insects > Digestive system > Gut ...
TGGTTTCTTTTATCATCTCAAATACCCATAATCTTTTAGTTTATCTACGTTGTCAATTTTATAACTGGCGCAATCCTTGATCAAATACAGGTCGTCACTCATTTTTGTTATATATTGGTACAGATGGTCGGTGACAATAATGCCTTTTTTCTCTTTTTCTTTTTTCAATAATTCCATAAAAATTTCTGCATTTTTGGGTGATAAATGTGAAAAAGGCTCGTCTAAAAGACAAAATTTAGTGTTACTTTTTAAAATCAGAAATATTTCAATCATCCTGTTGTTTCCGCCGGATAGCTCTTTGATTTTGAAATGCGACCATGCGAGAAACTCATTGAAAGTATTGCAAAATTCATCGAAATTCACATCGAAATAGTTGAATGCCTGCCTGACTTTAAGATGTTTAGGTAAACAATTAAATTGAGATAACATTCTTATGTCGGCCGGATTCCTGTAATCTTCCAATAACATATCACCATTGATTCGTACCGATTTTTCATTTGTTGATATTTCTCCAAAAATTAATTTCAACAAACATGATTTGCCACAACCGTTTCGGCCAAGAATCCCGGTTATTTTTCCTGTTGTTGACTGTATATATATGTTACTCAGGATTTTTCTATCGCCAAAATTTAATTGGACGCTATCTATTTCAAGTAAATTTCGCATGGACTTTTAACGCAATTATAACCAAAACAAAATAAATGATCATATCAAAAGAAAAAGAAAATACCCATAATGCCCTTCTACTAATACCTAAGTTTTTATAAAAAAGGAACTCTTTTGCTTTGTACGCTCTTATGTAATAAAATACAAAGGCAAGAGTACCTATTTTAAACCAAAAAAGAGGCGCATAGATAGAAGCGCCATCACTCATAAGATAAAAGGCACACAAAATCGAAATCACAGTCGAAAAAAACCAAAATGATTTATAAAAAACAAAATACAACTTTATGTTTCGCTTTTTAAACATTTTTTATCCTTTTTCGGCGTTTTACCTGTCTCCTAAAAGTATCTGTTCGATACTGTTTGCCGAACTCCTTTCCTCCGAACGGGCATCTATCACCGGTATGAATTTCGGATCGTACACACGTGGATGTCCATTGGGTATATATTCCCAACGTATGGTAGCAGGATAATCATTTTTCACAGGATTTATCGACTTTCTTTTTTTCAGGGCTTGTATGGTTTTTTTCTTTATTAGATCGTATGATTGCGTGAGAGGCAAACATTTGCCGGAAAGATGTGAAGTCCCTTTTTTTACCTGACATGTAACTACGCCCGGAATCCATTCCTTTGCCTCTTTCATCGTTTTATCGTCGCCTGAGACCATAACGACAGGAATATGATGTTCGCTCGCTATGCCGGCGTCAATACCTATTTCTCCTACTGGTCTTCCATTCAAATACATCATTTGTATTGTTGCAGAACTAAATGAATGTGCAAATAACGCGTTTTTTGTCTGCGCCATACCATGATAACCCAGTAAAATCAATGCTTCACTCCCTTCTATTTCTTTGAACCGTTCGCGAGAGGAGGGTCCTTGAACTAAACGCGCCCTCGGATTGATAAGCGCGGGAGCTACATTTATGCCGCCTCCGTGGCCATCTCTGACGATAACTTCTGTCGCCCCGGCTAAAAAACATCCTTCTATACAGGCGTTTATGTCATGAGCCATTCTTAACGGGCCTTCACTTCCGTTCAACTGTTCCCTGTTAGTAAGTTGACTGCAACCTTCCATATCGGCGAAAATATAGACTTTGAAAGCGCTGACGTGTATCCAACACATGACCAAAAGAATTGTTGTGTAAATAATTTTCATACGTACATTTATTATTTTTTATATTTCGGTCGTATGGAACTCGCATGTTCATTTACATGGGTGTATTAAGGTACATGCTCGTTTCATAGTTCCATAAGTTCGTAATTGGCGTTTCGTCCGCTGCCTTTTTCTTGTCGGAGCATCTTTTTCTCAATCAGGTCTTTGATGTCGCGACCAGCTGTATCTTGTGAACCTTTGCGGAGAAAAACCAAATTATTTTACGCAAAAATGCAGAGAATAATCAAGTATTACTTTCCGATGCACAAGAGCCGCGTATCGGTTCGGATGATGAACTGTTTCCCAGCAATGGCGATGGAGGCTTTGCATTTTTCGTTTAACTCATTTGTTGCGATTATTTCTGCCGGTTGTTTCGGATCAGCGGCAGGTCTCAACACAAAGGTTGTGCCTGCTTCGGAAAGGACATATATTTTTCCGTCGGCATAGATGGGCGACGGATTCAATTCACCCCCCCTCAACGGTAGTCGCCACAACAGTTCGCCTGTGCTGGCATCCAAGCAGTTGAAGTTGCGATTATCGGTGCAGGTATATAAACATGGTTTGATATATAAGAAGGAACACATCATCGGAGAATACCCTTTTTGCTCCCAAGCGATGTGGGTAGCGGTACAATCGCCCTGTCCATTGGTACGTACCGCGCGGATAGGATTACTGTTGGCAGTAGTAACAAAGACTAAACCGTCGCCATAAACAGGCGAAGGCACGCACGGTTCTCCGCTATTTGCGACCGTCCAGATGAGTTTGCCGTTGGACGGGTCAAAGCCTTGCACTGCATTCCCTACCGAGCTGATAATTTGGTCTTTACCATTAATCTGTGCAATGATGGGCGTAGAATGACTGATGCACGTCAACCCTCTTGAACCCCGCCAGCGTTCTTTACCGGTGTTCTTGTCGAGGGCAAGCAGGTACGACCCATCCCAAGGCGTTTGCCAGCCTTTCATCGGCTCTTCTTTACTACTGGGATTGACGGCAAAAATAAGTAAGTCGCCATACAGAATTGGAGAGACGCCCATGCCATGATGCGAATAATATTTCAAATCCGAATTAGTCCATTTTATATTGCCCTCGAAATCCAGCGCTACAAAACTACCGCCGCTGAAAACGGCAAAAACGTATTTGCCGTCGGTGACAGGCGTCGGCGTGGCATGCGTATTCAAATCATGTCGGTGTAGTTCCGGTTCTTGCGTTAATACCATCTTATTCCAAAGGATAGCGCCCGTCTTACGATCCACCGCAATGACATAACACTGGTCGCCTTTTTCTGTGGCTGTAGTCAAGAAGATATGGTCGTTCCATACAATCGGCGACGACCAGCTTTTACCTGGTATATCCGTTTTCCAGGCAATGTTTTCATCGGCGCTCCACCGTTCCGGTAATCCAGTAGCTTGGGATAGACCCTGCCCGCTCTGGCCGCGAAATTGCGTCCAGTTTTCCTGCGCTTGCGCAGTCATGGCGAGATGTGCAAATAAGCAACAAAGTAAAATCATCTGTTTCATACGTATAAATCTCCTGTTTTTATTGATTCAAAGCACAAAAGTATAAAAAAAATCTAAAACAACAAGTCTATCTATCATTCATACGTACATTTATTATTTTTTATATTTCGGTCGTATGGAACTCGCATGTTCATTTACTTGGGTGTACTAAGGTACATGCTCGCTTCGTACTTTAAAACAAAAAAACAATAAAACGAAAAATAATCGTACATTTGCAGGTGAATTAGATAGAAAACACCATAGATGAAACGACTACTTTTAATAATTACGGCTATTGCTTTGACATTCGCTTGCCGTCAACAGCAGGATATATGGCTGACACAGGCGCCGGCGGACACGCTATATACGCAGATCAACCGCACCGACGCTACGGTCATACCCAATGGACGAATCGTGAAGGCGGCCGGCAAGCAATTTCAGGTAGCGCCACATCCGTATGGGTTGGCGCTGAGCCACGATGGCGATATGGCTGTTACCGCAAATTCGGGAACGGGACCGTTATCTATCTCTATTATACGGGGGCTGTTATCGGAAAACCCGCAAGTGCAGCAAATACCTGAAGGTGCGCAAACCGATAAGGGCGTCCTGGAATCGGTCTTTATGGGGTTGGCTGTCTCGCCCGACAACCGTATCATCTATGTTGCAGGCGGACAAGCGAACAAGGTGTATCTGTTCGATGCCGTAAACGGCGCTTCGCTCGGCGAGATCAGTTGTTCGTACCGAGATGAAACTGTCGATTACTCGCATGGGTATATCGGCGATATGACCCTGTCGCGCGACGGGAAAACCTTGTTTGCCGTTGACCAAATCAATTTTCGCATGGTGATACTCAACACCGAAACGCGAAAAATCAACCACAACGTGCCTGTAGGACGATATCCCTTCGGCATTACCCTCTCGCGCGACGAACAGAAAGTGTTTGTAGCTAATGTAGGGCTGTACGAATACAAGCCGTTTCAAGTGGCCACACAGCAAGAAGGCAATAAAAAAAAGGAAGTGATGCTTCCGTTTCCTCCCTTCAGTTACCTTTCTAAAGCATCGGAAGGGGGGATAACCATTGATTCGGTATATATTCCCGGATTGGGAGAGGCCAATATACCCGAAAGCTTCTCGGTATTTACGATAGACATCTCCAATACTGCCAAACCAACCGTCGCGACGCGCACCAAAACAGGGGTACAGATAGGGCAACCTGTGGATGGCATTCCGGCAGTGGGAGGTTCCAGTCCTAACTCCTTAGTAGCGACCGACAAATATGTATTTGTTACGAATGCCACCAATGATAATATTTCGGTTATCAGCATCGCTAAGGACACGGTGGTAGCTACCATTTCACTGCCTGTTGACAGAAGGTTGAAATCGTTCAGGGGCGTGATACCGTTTGGCATAGCGCTGTCGCCCGACTATAAACGCCTCTATGTAGCCGAATCGGGGATCAATGCCATAGGTGTAGTAGATGTGGCATCCCTAAAGTTAATTGGCCATATCCCTGCCGGATGGTTTCCTTCTAAACTACAAGTGACGCCCGACGGTAAAAAACTCGTAATAGCCAATGCCAAAGGCTGGGGAAGCGGCCCCAATGGCGGCTCTACCTTTACGAGAGGCCCCGAAGGCAGTTATATAGGCGCTTTGATGAAAGGCTCTGTATCTATCATCAACATACCGACCGATGGCGAACTTAAAAAAATGTCGCAACAGGTGGTCGCAAACAACTTCCGCTTTTCCAAGGTTACAGATGCACAGTTCGACTGGCGTCGCGATAACCCTGTGCCACTCTATCCCGGAGAAAAAACGTCGCCTATCAAACATATCGTGTTCATCTCAAAGGAAAATCGCACGTATGATGAAATCTTCGGACAGCTTCCCGATGGACGCGGCGATGCTACTATTGCCCGGTATGGCTTCGACGTCTCATGCAGTAACCGTGACCGTACTAAAACAGCGCAAGGCGTCACTGTGTCGCCTAATCATTTAAATCTGGCGGCTCAATTCGCGATATGCGACAATTTTTATGTCGATTCGGACGTGTCGGCTGATGGCCACCGCTGGCTTATCAACTCGTATCCTAACGAATGGACGGAGACTTGTACGGCGGCAAGCTATGGCGGAAACCGCAGTTTCCGTAGCAACTCGAATGCGCCGGGCGTATATGCGATGAACGGCGCCGCAGGGGCGATTTATCCGGAAGACTATAACGAAGCAGGCTCTTTATGGGACCATCTCGACCGTCACGATGTCAGCTTCTTCAACTTCGGCTTCTCAACCATGTTCGAACCGGCTTCATACAAGGTAGAATATCTCAATGAGGGGATTCATCATTTAGTGAACTTCCCTCTGCCAACAGAACGGCTGCGCGAACTCACCTCCCGCCAATATCCAACCTACAACATGGATATTCCAGACCAATTCAGGATTAAACAATTCATTAAAGAGTTTAACGAAAAGTGGATGAACGGACGCGACACGATGCCGCAAATACTCACCGTCATCCTCCCTAACGACCACGGCGCAGGCGAGCGACCCGATGCCGGTTATCCAATGAACACAAGTTACATGGCCGACAATGATTTAGCCGTTGGCCGCATTGTCGAATTTCTGTCACACACGCCTTATTGGAAAAATATGGTTATTGTCATCACTGAAGACGACGCGCAAGGCGGCGTTGACCATATTGATGCCCACAGGAGCGTGCTGATGGTTATTTCGCCATGGACAAAGAAAGGTCATGTCAGCCATATACATGCCAGTTTTGGAAGCATTTTCAAAACGTTCTGGAATATACTCGGTCTGCCTTACCTCAATCAATACGATGCAGCGGCCACCGATTTAGCCGATTGTTTCGCCGATACGCCCGACTTTACACCCTATCAAGCGTTACCCGTTGATCCCCGTATTTTCGTTCCGGAAGATGCTTTGGCGCCTTTCCATGAGACTTTCGACTGGAAATCCATGAAACTTTCAGAACCTGTAGACTACCTGCCAACCATGATTAACGACAGCAAAGAACGCGATGAATATCGGCTTGAGTTTCGCGAAAAAGATTAATATATATGAAGATTAAATTGATTTACCCTAAGTGGAAGAAATTACCCGGCCAAACGACTTTCAACCTGCCTCCACACGGGCCGGTGGTTTTTGCGGCGACACTCCCGGATGATGTGGATGTATCCTTTACCGATGAGAATGTAGAAGCGCTTAACTTTGACGAGGATTGCGACCTGGTTGCTATCTCCATGATGTTAAGCACGCAGGTGAAACGAGGATGGGCTATTGCCGATGAATATCGCAGACGCGGCAAACAGGTTCTTTTTGGCGGTATTTCGACCATGTTGCACGCGGAAGAAACGATGGAACACGCCGATGCTATATTCCTTGGCGAGGCGGAAGGACGCACGATAGAAGCGCTCAAGGACTGGCGCGCCGGAACATTGAAAAAAGTATATAATTATCTGACGATACATCCTCGCATAGAAGATATTGGCCCAGCGCGCCGCGACCTGTACAAACGCGAACTCTATAATCACAAAGGGGTGCAGATGGTTGATTTGTTCCATGCTTCACGCGGCTGCCGTTTCAGTTGTTATCCCTGTGCGGTAACTTACCTTGGTGGTCGCGTCTTTCGTCCGCGTCCATTGGATAAGGTGATTGAAGACCTCGCATCCATTGACAATAACCGCCTCTTCATTGTCGATAACTCGCTTGCGCAGGATAAGGAATGGGAGATGAACCTGTTTCGCGAGATGATACCTTTCAAGAAAAAATGGATAAGCCATACCATAGAGGACGATCCCAAGATTCTCGACTTGGCGGCGCAGGCAGGTGCATGGTATGTATATCAGGCCGTTTATGATACTTCTGCATATATAAAGGAACGCGTGAAGCGGTATCACGACTATGGCATCGGCGTCGAAGGGACTATCCTGCTGGGCATTGACAGCCAAACGGAAGACGACATCAAACGCCTGATAGACTTCCTCCTTGAGATCAATCTTGATCTGGCCGAGTTTACCGTTATGACGCCTTTTCCGCATACCAAAGGTTTTGATGATTATTTGCGTCAGGGACGAATTTTCGATTTCGACTGGGACCATTACAACGCCGGGCAGGTAGTTTTTCATCCCAAACATTTATCCGCCGAGCGCTTACAGGAGCTTTACGAATATGCGTGGAAGGTTTTTTATCAAGATGAAAGTCAGGAGCAGCGGATGTTCCGTTTGTTTACCAATGTGGTCTTACGCGAAATGCAGGATGGCACCTACCGCCCCCGCAACCGCGATTTAGCAAACAAGTCATTTGGAAAAGACGTCATTCGAAGCCTGAACAATACAACACTGCTGGCATAGATTCAGGTTTTGAAAAAAAAATGTAAAATCATGGTAATTTTCGTTTTTTATATGTATATTTGCAATCCGATAATTAATAAATATTTTTTATACGATGAAAAAAAGTACTGTTTTATTAATCTTGTTTACAGTAAATATGTGTGTTTTAGCACAGGATTTGAGCGATAATAAGTTAGTCGCCAAAGGGGCGAAAGTTGAACTCGTAGCCGACGGCTTCCGTTTCACAGAAGGGCCTACCGCTGACAAGGCCGGGAATGTTTACTTCACCGACCAACCCAATGACCGCATCATGAAATGGTCAGTCAGCGATAATAAGGTTTCCGTTTTTCTTGAAAATACCGGTCGAGCCAACGGACTTTATTTCGATAAAAAGGGGAATATCCTGTCCTGCTCGGATATGGATAACGAGATTTGGAAAATCGACATGAATGGCAAACATGAAGTCTTGGTCTCTAATTTTGAAGGCCTTAAGATGAACGGACCAAACGATTTATGGGAACATCCCAAAGGGGGCATTTATTTTACCGACCCATTGTATAAACGCAACTACTGGACACGCGACCCAGCCAAGCAAATGGATGGCGAGCATGTCTATTATTTAGCGCCCAACACAGACAAACCCATAAAATTAACCAACGATTTGGAACAACCAAACGGTATCATCGGCAGCCCAGACGGTAAACGGCTCTTTGTAGCCGACATCAAAGCCGGAAAAACATACGTTTATGATATTCAGACAGATAGAACGCTGGCAAATAAAAAACTCTTTTGTAACATGGGCTCGGATGGCATGACAATGGATAACCAGGGAAACATCTATCTCACAGGTAGAGGCGTAACGGTTTTTAACCCGAAAGGCGAACAAATCTTACAAATTCCGATCAAAGCAGGCTGGACTGCTAACGTATGCTTCGGTGGAAAAAACAGGGACATCCTTTTTATCACCGCTTCCGAATATCTGTATAGCCTGAAAATGAACGTCAAAGGAGCGAAGTAATACTTTTCAATTCAAAATTCAAAATTCAAAATCAAATTCAAATTCAAAATTCAAATTCAAAATTTAAAATTCAAAATTCAAAATTCAAAATCAAATTCAAATTCAAAATTTAAAATTCAAAATTTAAAATTCAAAATTCAAAATTCAAAATCAAATTCAAAATCAAAATCAAATTCAAAATTTAAAATTCAAAATTCAAAATTCAAAATTCAAAATCAATAATAATTAATCAATAAATAGTATGAATAGAATGGATCGTCGTGATTTTATTAAGACTGGTTTTGCAGGGCTGACCGGCTTAACTGTATTACATTCGGGGTTCGCGAATGTAAATATGCATTTCCCACAAGACAAGATGGTGGACACCGTTTCATTGGGAAAAACCGGGTTGACCGTCTCGCGCATGGCCATGGGTACAGGTACAAAAGGCGGTAATAAAGCGTCCAATTTCACCCGTTTGGGCATGGATAATTTTGTTAAGCTGGCACAACATGCCTACGAGCGTGGCGTGCGTTTTTACGACACAGCCGACTCTTACGGCTCCATGCCTTACGTCAAGGAAGCTATCAAATCTTATCCGCGTGAGAACATTACCCTCCTAAGCAAGATGTGGACACAGAATGACAATACGCAGAATCCGGTTAATGTTGCCGATGAGATTGACCGTTTCCGCAAAGAATTTGGCGTCGATTATATTGATATCCTTCTGATACATTGCATGATGGAAGGCAACTGGAACAAAACACGCACCCGTTACATGGATGGTTTTTCTAAAGCAAAACAAGCAGGTATTGTGAAATCAATTGGTATGTCGAGCCACAACAAAGATGCTTTGATCGAAGCGGCATCAAACCCATGGGTCGATGTGATCATGGCGCGTATTAACCCTTTCGGTACAAACATGGACGGCGACCCCGAAGAAATCAAAAAAATCCTTGCCACTGCTAAATCTAACGGCAAAGGCATCATCGGTATGAAGATTTTCGGCGAAGGGAAGCATGTCAAAGACGACGAGCGCGAACAGTCTATCCGCTTTGCCTTCACTGAAGGTAATATTCACTGTGTGACGCTTGGCACGGAAACCATTGAGCAGATGGACGACGCTATTAATCGTGTTATGTCGGTACGAATATAGTTATTTACTAATTCACAATAAAATAATGACACTTTTAGAAATCAACTGGACTGCCGATCCTGCTATCTTCACTATCGGTTCGAGGGAAATACGCTGGTACGCGCTCATGTTTCTCATCGGGTTCTTCATCGGATATAAGATCGTTGAACGGATGTGGAAGCGCGAAAAGATTAATCCCGCATGGATTGACCCTCTACTCTTTTATACCTTCTTTGGCATGATCATTGGCTCTCGGTTAGGACATTGCTTATTTTATTCACCCGGCCAATACCTTGCTAACCCAATAGAAATCCTCAAAATGTGGGAGGGCGGATTAGCCAGCCATGGCGGGGTGATAGGTATTATTGTGGCTATCTATTTCTTTTCGAAAAAGGTGAGCCATCAAAGCATGATGTGGACCTTCGACAAATTAGTAACCCCTACCGGATTAGTGGCTGCCTTGATCCGTTTCGGCAACCTTATCAACCATGAAGTATATGGGAAACCGACAGACCTGTCCTGGGGATTTCGGTTTGTAGTGAATCTTTCTGATTGGAAACAGGGCGCCGCTCGGTTATTTTCAGTCCCAAGTCATCCGACGCAGATTTACGAGGCCTTTTGTTATCTTCTCACCTTCGCTCTCTGTATGTGGCTCTACTTCAAGAAGGACGCCTGGAAAAAAGAAGGACTGATATTTGGAATTTTTATGATTTGCATCTTTACATCCCGTTTCTTCATCGAGTTCCTAAAAAACATTCAAGAAGGCTGGGAAAAAAACTTAGTAGAAACAATAGGGCTGAATATGGGCCAGTTACTAAGTATTCCGTTTATTTTAGCAGGTATCTATTTTGCATGGAATGCCTTGAGAGTGAAAGGTGATATGAGAAAAGGTGAAAATTCCTCCCTCTTTAAGGAGTTGAAAGGAAAGGGTTAATGGTAATCCTGTTAGTGATATATATTGGTAGAAAGGATGACAGAGATAAAAAAGGATAAAAAGATAACATCCCCCCTATCGAGGGGGCTTGGGAGGGCTGGTTTTTTTTATGCGGGCGTGAACGACCGCCGCAAACAATTGTTTGAAAACCTCTGGCCGCTTCCGTATGGCGTATCTTACAACGCTTACCTGATTATCGGAAATAAAAATATCTTAGTCGATACCGTTGATAGCGGTTTCGCAGAAATATTTTTAAATAATATAGAAAAAATACTTGATGGACGCTCTCTGGACTATCTGATTGTCAATCATGTGGAACCCGATCATTCAGGAAGTATTCGCCGTATCCGCGAAAAATATCCCCACATTCAAATCATCGGCAACAAACTGACATTCGGCATGATAGCCGGATACTACGGTATCACCGATGGCCTATATGAAGTGAAAGACGGGGACACCCTCGATACTGGGACGCACCGCTTGAAATTCTTTACAGCGCCAATGGTTCATTGGCCGGAGGTGATGTTCACCTACAACGAAACGGATAAAATACTTTTTTCGGCAGACGCCTTCGGTACTTTTGGCGCCTTAGACGGAGGGATCATCGACAGGGAGATAAACACCGACTGGTACTGGGATGAGATGACGCGGTATTACGCCAACATCGTTGGAAAGTATGGGACGCCGGTACAAAAGGCTTTTCAAAAACTGTCAAATGTCGAAATACAGCTGATTTGCCCGACACATGGCCCCGTATGGGATGAACAAAAAGCAAAAGCCTTGTCTATTTACGACCGTTTAAGCCGTTATGAAGGGCTGAACGGCGTAACTATCATCTATGGAACGATGTATGGACATACCGAACAGATGGCCGAGACTATCGCATCCGCCTTATCGGACGAAGGTATCCGCGATATAGTCGTGCATAATGCAAGTTACAGCCATGCCTCGTACATGCTGCGTGACATTTTCAACTACAAAGGTCTCATCATCGGAAGTCCGACTTATAGCAACCGGCTCTTCCCCGAAATAGAGGCGTTACTTAATAAAATAGAATTACGCGAAATAAAAAACCGTTTGTTCGGTTATTTCGCCTCATTCACATGGGCGGGAGCAGCCGTCAAACATTTGGCTACTTTCGCCGAAACGATGCAATGGAAGGTCGTGGCGCCATTTGTCGAACAAAAGCAGAATATCTGCACAGAAGCACAATGCCAAGCGCTCGCCAAGTCCATGGCGGACAGTTTAATTGATAATTGATAATTATGGCTATCCATTGTCCCATTTGTTGCTTATTCCATTGACCGGCCCGCGTTCGGCGTAACGTGGACGCTTCGCCGAACAGAGAGAGCAAACGTAAATTTATTTAAATAAAAAAATATGAGACTCATCATCCAACCGAACTACGAATCATTATCGAAATGGGCGGCCGATTTTATTGCCGCAAAAATCAACAATGCCAAACCAACTGCCCAAAAGCCGTTTGTGCTTGGATTACCCACCGGTTCATCCCCATTAGGAACCTACAAAGAACTCATTAACCTCAACCAAGCGGGCGACGTCTCTTTCAAAAATGTCATCACCTTCAACATGGACGAATATGTTGCTCTCCCTAAAGAGCACCCTGAAAGCTACTACTCGTTTATGTGGAACAACTTTTTCAACCATATCGACATCAGGGAGGATAATGTTAATATCCTCAATGGCAACGCCACAGACTTGGAAGCCGAGTGCGCCGGTTATGAAGAGCGTATCCGCCAATTCGGTGGTATTGACCTGTTTCTGGGAGGTATAGGCCCTGACGGACACTTGGCTTTCAACGAGCCTGGGTCATCTTTGTCATCACGTACCCGCGTCAAGTCGCTGACGACCGATACGATCATCGCTAATTCCCGTTTCTTTGGAGGCGATGTCAACAAAGTGCCGAAAACAGCGCTGACGGTTGGTATCGGAACGGTCATGGATGCCAAAGAAGTCCTTATTGTCGTCAATGGCCATAATAAAGCGCGGGCATTGCAGCAAGCAGTCGAGGGAAGCATCAATCAGATGTGGACGATCACTGCACTTCAGTTGCATCCGAAGGGTATCATTGTTTGTGATGAAGCAGCCTGTTTAGAAATTAAAGTCGGCACCTATAACTACTTCAAAGACATCGAAAGCATATAAGATGTATTAGTTTTCAGTCAAACAAGCTTTGCATGACGGCAAGAGATTTTATTTCGGGAAAGTCGGACAGGTGAAGTCGGTAATACGCAAGGATGTGACGGATGATCGTGGCGCGTTCTTGTCGGGTGAATGTGTAAAGCGCCATATTCTCGAAATTCATTCGCAACAATCGGTCAAAAACGATGCTGTCGTTTTTATCTAAATAGTTACAATGATTCGGGGGTGTTTTCAAAAAAATGCCATTGACTAAGTCGAAATAACTGCCGGGAGTAAAGGATTTGTTGGTAGGTCGGATACCGAGATAGACAGACAACTGCAGTAAAAAGGTAAGATGGAAATTGGCCACTCCTGCATCGGCGATGTCAAGCCACCTTATAGCGCGACATAAGTAGTCATACAAAGCCTGATTTGCTTCTTTTTCCTGGATAGTACGGTACAAGACTTCTGCCAAAAACAACACAATGGCATTTTTGACAGGATGTATATTTATTTGTGTGAAGATGATGCGTGATTTTGCCTCCTTGATACGATGTATATCGCGGTTATTCTGGCGTTCTACTTCCAGTTCCAACACTGAAAGGGGTTGTAATAACGAGCGCGACACCTTTGTTTTCTTACTACGGGAGCAAGCGACTAAGTATGTCGAACGTCCGAAAACTTCCGTATAAATCGTCACAATCATATAATTGTCATTATAAGGAAGGCAATGCAATACGATTCCGTTAGTCTTATGCAGCATTTTCTATTAAAGTTTTCGCTACAAATTTACAAAAAATTATTTATATCAATTTTTTTTGTACTTTTGAGGCTTTAATATTTCCAAAACCGGTTAATTGTATGAAACGAGCATGCACCATAATACACATAAGTAAATGAACATGCGAGTTCCATACGACCGAAATATAAAAAATGTAGGTATGAAAAATTTTCAATTTTCAATTTTCAATTTTCAATTAATAGGCTGCCTTTTTCTGTCTTGTTGCGGACAAAAGAGTGTAACGAAAAGCGACGACACTGTAACTACAAAAGTGAATGCCACATCAAACGCAGGCTTAACAAAAACGCCTGTTTTCGACGCAGATAGTGCATATACATACATTGCCCGTCAGGTGGATTTCGGGCCTCGTGTACCTAATACACAAGCTCATAAAGCCTGCGCCGACTTTCTAACCTCCGAATTAGCGCGTCACGGAGCTAAACTGTATGTTCAGGAAGCGAAGTTGACCGCTTATAACGGAGAAAAATTAAACGCCATGAATATTATCGGCTCATTCGATCCCGATAAAACACGTCGCGTACTGTTGTTTGCCCACTGGGATTCGCGTCCGTATTCCGACATGGACGCCGATAGAGCGAACCATTATAAACCCATTGATGGCGCCGATGATGGCGGCAGCGGAGTGGGCGTCCTATTGGAAATCGCCCGTCAAATTGGAATGAAAAGACCCGATACAGGCGTGGACATCATCTTTTTCGACGCCGAAGACTACGGAGTTCCTACATTTATTAATGATTATCAAGATAGGTCATGGTGCTTAGGATCGCAATTCTGGGCAAAGAACCCGCATATACCCAACTATAAAGCCGAATACGGCATCCTCCTTGACATGGTTGGAGCGAAAGACGCCGCGTTTTATAAAGAGTATGAATCGGTACGCTTTGCCAGCCGATATGTCGAAAAAGTCTGGCAAACCGCCCGCGCACTTGGTTATGGGAAGTTTTTTATCAATGCAAACGGTGGCGGCGTAACCGACGATCATAAATATGTCATCGAAGGGCGAAGGATTCCCTGCCTCAATATCATCAATTATGACCCAGACATCGGCTTCGGCAGTCATTGGCATACACAAAACGACACTATGGACAATATCAGCAAAGAAACGCTGAAAGCTGTTGGTCAGACCCTCCTTGAAATTCTCTATAATTAACTGTTAAAACAATGACAATAAACGAGATACAGGACGAAATCATTGAGACTTTTGCAGTCTCTGATGATTGGATGGACCGCTATTCCCTGCTCATTGATATGGGTAACGCATTACCGGCGCTGGATGAAAGATTTAAGACCGAAAGCAACCTGATTGAAGGCTGTCAAAGCCGCGTTTGGCTTCATGCCGAATATGCGGACGGGAAAATAACCTTTCAGGGCGAAAGCGATGCGGTGATTGTAAAAGGCATCGTCGCTTTACTGATACGCATTTTATCCGGCCACACCCCTCAGGAGATTTTGGACAACGACCTTTATTTTATTGACAGTATCGGTTTACGCGAGCATCTATCCCCTACCCGCTCCAATGGCCTCGTTTCCATGCTCAAACAGATGAAAATGTACGCATTAGCCTTTCATGCAAAACTACGGTAAGTTCAATTAGTAAATGCAACTGAAATTTATACTGGCGATGCTTGACGTAATACGTTAGCTACCAATAGTTTAGTTAAACGGCGGTTTTGATAAGGCGGGGATGCTATGCTTAACGAGGGGGCAGGACAGGCAGAGGCGCTATTAATAAGCCGTCTGACGGTCTTCTCGGTACGGGTAATGCGGTCAGCGGGAGGGCGACTTTCGATGAACGGGATTCAACATAGCTCACTCCCATGATATGCGCTAACGCCCTGCCTAATAACGGATCATCCGCATGTCCAAACGGTTTGAGGTCGAAAGCATTTTCCATAGCAAGTATCGTAGGCACAAGACCACCTGAAAACGATTCAATACCTTTGATATTGGCAAACCGGTAAATCATGATATACATGCCCCAATTGGCGAAATCAGTATAATAAGGTTTATTCTTTGCTTCGTATATGTCCTCCGGTTTAAGCAAAACGCCGCCGCAATATTTACCGGATGTGGTATCGCCGATCTGAATAAGCGACAAATAAGGCTCCAGCCCGACCATCGTAGCCTCTGAAGCAGATGCCGACCGGTTGCCGGTCAGCACATAGAGCCTGTCTAAATCTATATTAAAGGACAACATATCTGTTTTTTTACCATTGACCGTTATCGTATCTATAAACCTTTCATTCAACTCATATCCATTTTTCTCTAAAAACTCAGTATATAACTTATTATAATGGTGTTCCAGATAGACGCTCTTATTTGACAAGGCCGATGCAGGCGCCAGAATACTGCTGAGCAGTTGCGCCGTTCGAGAATACCCGCCCGGATTATAACGCAGGTCTAACACAAAATCGGTCACGCCAGCCGACTTAAATTGCGAAAATAACTGAAGTAATTCGCCTTCGGATTGCATTTGATAACCGGTATAACAAAGGTAACCTATCTTATGATCATCAATGATAATTATTGTATCGGAATTTATCGGATTTTCATACATCTCCACCGCAGTGAGATTGTAAAGTTCGGGTAATGGCGTAATGGTTCTGTCTTCAAAATCCGGCGCTCCGCATTGAAGCTGTATGGTCCGTGCATAGTATAGTCGCATGTAATTAGCGGCTGTGATTTTATCGCCATCCATGGCGAGGATCACATCCCCGCGTTTAAGTCCTGCTTGTGCGGCAGGCGAATCGGAAGACGTGTATAAAATAATGGCAACAACCTCATCATTATTTTTGAACGGATGATAGTAAAATGCAAGCGCATAGCCGAAGGTGGTTGACACGCCTGCAAACTGATTTTCCAAGTCATCAATGTCCTCAGTGAGCGCCGACCATTTATCGTCCCGATAGATAAGTAGATCAAATAATGAGTAATGATCTTCGAAAGCAGCATACGCCTCATTTTTTTCATACTGTTCCCAATCTGTTTCAGCCTCCCACAGATAATAGGTATTAACGCCCTCAACGATAAATTTGTTGATTCGCCCATCAACCGTAAGACTTGTATTCCTCTCTGTTTCACCCTGATCTTTATTACATCCAATGAAAAGCAGGAGAGATAGAAGAAAAGCGCCCCCCAGAAGAAGTCCGCCTAAGCCCCTCCAATAGGAAGGATGTAAATGTTTTGAAATGTGTCTCATATTTTAAATCATTATATATTAAATCTTTCATCATCACTCATGATGATACTGCTCTCGGCGAAGGATGGTCATGGCGCGATAGAGCTGCTCCACGAAGATGGAGCGCACCATTTGATGCGAAAACGTCATCTTACTCAAAGAAATACGCTCAGAAACCCGCTCATATACTTCATCGCTGTATCCATAAGGGCCGCCTGTTATAAAGACAAGCCGCTTCAACCCCGAGAGCATCTTCTTTTCTATATAGGAAGCAAATTGAATGGATGAAAACGATTGCCCTCGCTCGTCTAACAGTACGCAACTGTCGCCTTCGTCTAACGAACTTACTATCAGACGCCCTTCCTGCTCTTTTTGTTGCGAATCCGTCCGGTTTTTTTTCTTCTGTTCGCTTATCACCGCTGTTTCAAAAGGGATATAATGACTCAAACGCCTCGAATATTCATCCACCGCCTCCTTCCAACATCCTTCATCCGTTTTTCCAACAACGAGTAATACTACTTTCATCTGCTTTCTTTTGGGGTGTAAAAATAGACAAAAAAAAAGATAACTCAAATATTTTTAACATTTTTTGTGTGACAATATCAAAATAGTTCCTTATCTTTGTCACGCAAAATAATCAATATTGGTAGAAATAATGAAAAAGATTTTTTTTACACTAACATTGGCCGTCTTTGTCTTGCACTTACAGGCAGTCGATATGACGCCGGTAACGAACGCCTTTAAAAACGGCAATGCCGAACAATTGAAAGAAATGATGGCTACCGAAGTAGATATGGTAGCGCCGGGCGTCACTAAAAAAGTGAATAACAGCGAGGCTATAGCCATCCTGAAATCCTTTTTTCAGAACAATAAACCCTCCGCCTTCACGGTTACACACAACGCCGATAAAAACGATTCAGGCTTCCTTATCGGTAAATTGACAACTGCTAACAAAGATTTTCGGGTGAACATCACCTATACTTCAAAAGAAGGTAAAATCCTTATCAGTATCATCAGGATTGAATAATTTACAAATTCAAAATTACAAATTCAAAATTCAAAATTACAAATTCAAAATTACGAAATGGGGTTCACTGATGCGGATAAGCTGATTGACGAGTTACTAACGCTCGCTTTTGCCGAAGATATTGGCGATGGCGACCATACTACCTTATGTTGTATCCCGCCGGAGAACACAGGGAAAAACTTTCTGCTGCTCAAAGAAGACGGCATATTGGCGGGTATCAACATGGCGGAACGTATCTTCCACCATTTTGATCCGCAACTGCAGATGGAGATTTTTTTCCACGACGGGGCAGAAGTGAAAAAGGGAGACATCGCGTTTACCATTGAAGGAAAAGTGCAATCTATCCTGCAGACAGAACGCCTTGTACTCAACGTGATGCAACGGATGAGCGGCATCGCTACCACCACACGCCACTATGTGAAAACGCTAAAAGGTACTAACACCCGCGTATTAGACACCCGCAAAACCACCCCGGGTATGCGTATCCTCGAAAAAGAAGCCGTCCGTATCGGTGGCGGCGTAAATCATCGCATCGGCCTCTTCGACATGATTCTTCTGAAAGATAACCACATCGACTATGCAGGCGGTATCCGACAAGCTATCACTCAAGCACATAAATACCTGATAGCAAAAGGATTAAACCTGCATATTGAAATTGAAGTTCGTAACTTCAACGAGTTGGACGAAGTATTAGATACAGGCGGCATCAACCGTATCATGCTCGATAACTTCAATATTAATGACACACGCGAAGCTGTTCGACGCATCGACGGACGTTACGAAACAGAATCATCGGGCGGTATTACTATCGATACCATCCGCAACTATGCCGAGTGCGGCGTAGATTATATCTCCGTTGGCGCCCTCACCCACTCCATCAAAAGCTTGGATATGAGCCTGAAAATTGAAGAGTTAAGGCGCTAAACGAAAAAAAGTGAGTTTTTTTTGGATATTAAAAAACATTTCGTACCTTTGACGCGTTTTTTAAAACATACGATGTGTGTATTATTTTTTTATAATGACTAAATGATTTAATAATGAAGCGAATAGCGTTTTTTTTAACCTGTTTTTATTGCTTAACGGCATGTAACAATGTAATAATGGATGATGGCCAGGATATAATTATTCCGGACGACACAAACCCCCAAATTGAGCTTTTATTGCCCAATGCAAAAACAGTTAGCGTATATAGTACTGCGACTGAAAGTGAGAACACAATTGACATCCTCTGGGCGCTTGCTTTTAATAACGGCAAAAAATGGGTAGAAAAAATCGAAGGCGCCCGTATCTATCGGAATGGTAGCGCTGCGCAACTATTACCCAAATTATTACACGTTCCAGAAAATGGCGATACTATTGTATGCATTGCGAATTGCGACCCTGTCACTTCGGCTGACACAATAGGCGTAACACAGGCGACGATTAGTGATCGTTTTAGGACGAGAGGCGTGAGGGGTTATTATTATGGCGGCGAACATTTGCCGATGTACGGCTCTTTCATCTGGTCGGATAATAGCGGTTACACTTGTATAATGGAGCGCTCTGTTGCCAAAGTACAGGTGCAATTGGGTACAAGCGTTTCGGACGTCACAGGCAACTTTACTACAGATAACCTGTCGTGGATGATATACAACGGCGCGTATGCAGGACGGATAAAACCCACATCTCCCATGGAATATATAAGTTATCCATACAGTGATTTATGGATGTTTACAGAAGAGAGTTATCGTCTTTTGCAAGATGGAAATGCGACACAAAGAGAAAAATCCATTTATTTATTTGAATACCCTACAAGTATTTATGATTTTAAAGGCCGCTCTATCAGTAGCGACGTACAATTTGATTCCCTGCGGCAATGTATCTTACTTAAAAAATTTAATGCCATCAACGATACATCCTATTACCGATTAGATTTTTATGATTTTGCTAAAGAAAAATTCATCGATACCAAGCGCAATCATCATTATCTTTTCACCATCAACAAAGTTCGCAGTGAAGGGTATAATAATATATGGGATGCGCTAAAAAACCCCGGCAGCAACATTGAATATACAATTGAGATACAGGACGACGCCAAACGAATCATTTCTAATGGCCAGTATGCTATCGTTTCATACGCCAATGCCGATACGATTGATGTTTTATATAATGCTACTTCTAATCTACTTATGCCAGATTTAGCGTTTGATGCAAGGTTTCTGTTTCCTGTCTCTTCGCCTTATTATCCTGGATTAAGAAATGAAATTACGGTTTCGCCTTCCACCCAATTTTCTGTGAATACTTCCCAATTAACTGGCTCTCGCAGTCCAATAGAAATAACAGTGTTAAATCCGATGACTACGCCAAATTTAACACTTGGATATCTTGATTTTTATCTGGGAAATATTCATTATAGAGTTGTCTTAAGAGCCAGACGAATAGTAGTCTTTTGATAGAGACGCATAAGCGTTTGTCATGCGAAAAATGCAGTGTATAAGACAGATTACAAACCAATTAAAAAGATAGCGGGAATCTTATGAAGGTCGGGCTTGTTCCGCTTCCATTCTTTCATAGAGCGCGTCTGAATCCGTTCCCCTTCGTTCATAAGGTTAGCGGCGACACACAGCAGCGTCGCAGGTCTGCAAATACGGATAAGGTCTTCCATCAGCCGGTTGTTTCGATAGGGTGTTTCTATAAAAATCTGCGTTTCATCATCGGCTATCATCCTTGCTTCAAGCGCTTTTATATGCAATGAGCGTTTAAATGCTTCTGCCGGCAGGTATCCATGAAAAGTAAAACGTTGCCCGTTAAAACCCGAAGCCATTAGCGCCAGCAGGAGCGACGATGGGCCGACAAGCGGCATCACCTTATATCCCTTTTTTTGGGCAATAGCAACCAGCGCCGCGCCTGGGTCGGCAACAGCAGGACATCCGGCTTCCGACATCACCCCGATAGAACGTCCTTCGGCCATTGGCGTCAGCATCCCTGCGATAGTTTCCGCCGAAGTATGCTCGTTTAGTTCGGTAAATATCAATTCATCAATCAATATGGCAGGGTTCATTCGTTTCAAAAACCGCCTTGCCGACCGTACATTTTCTACAATAAAATGTTTTAATGACAGGATCACCTCCCGGTTGTAATCCGGCAGCGCCCGCGAAAAAACACTATCACCTAAAGGTACAGGTATCAAATAGAGAGTAACTTCCATTTTCATCTAATTTTTTCCATGCAAATATAACTATTATTTATTACATAAACCGAATTCAATTCAAAATTCAAAATTCAAAATTAAAAATTAAAAATTCAAAATCAAAAATCAAAATTCAAAATTCAAAATTCAAAATCAAAATTCAAAATTCAAAATTCAAAATCAAAATTTAAAATTCAAAATTCAAAATCAAAATTCAAAACTCAAAATCAAAATTTAAAATTCAAAATTCAAAATCAAAAATCAAAATTCAAAACTCAAAATTCAAAATTCAAAATTAAAAATTGTTCATTAGAAAAGATTTTTTATATATTTGTGCGTTTTTAATAAATAATGCAACCTGCCCTGCTATGTTCAAAACGGACTTTATTCAGAACGCAAAACGCTTATTATCGGACGAATATGAAGCGCTTGAAACAGCGCTATCTACCGACCCTCCGGTAAGTATTCGTATCAATCCATGGAAAGGCAACGACATCATCCTGCCGTTGATGAAAGGCGACAACAGCCAGTTGTTATCAGGAACGAAGCTATCTATTAACGCCGAATGGGAAAGAGTCCCTTGGTGCAAAACAGGTTATTACCTTCCGGAGCGCCCTGTTTTCACCTGCGACCCCTTGTTTCATGCCGGCGTTTATTATGTACAGGAAGCCTCGTCGATGTTCCTCGAACAAGCCATTTTAACCATAGTATCCGCTACCATTACAACGAACCACCCTGTCACGGCGCTTGACCTCTGCGCCGCACCCGGCGGCAAATCCACCCATCTGCTATCATTATTACCCGAAAACAGCCTGTTGGTCTGCAACGAAGTAATTCGCAGCCGTAACCTGGTCTTGTCCGAAAACATCGCTAAATGGGGACGCTCTAACGCCATCATCACTCAAAACGACCCGCAACATTTCGGTGACCGGTTGCCGCATTTTTTTGACATCATATTAGCCGATCTGCCCTGCTCCGGCGAAGGGTTGTTTCGTAAAGAGCCAGCCGCCCGCAACGAATGGAGCATGGAAAACGTCAAGATGTGCGCCGCCCGCCAAAGGCGCATTGTACGTGACGCATGGGAGGCGCTCAAACCCGGTGGATACCTTATTTACAGTACTTGTACTTTCAACACGGAAGAAAACGAAGAAAATATTAAAACGTTATCCGATGAATTAGGCGCCGAGATCATCCCCATTCCTGTAAAACCAACATGGAAAGTTTCCGGCGCCTTACATCACGATATGCCTGCTTACCGTTTTTTTCCTTATCGTACGCGCGGGGAAGGTTTTTTTCTGGCGCTCATCAAAAAAACGGCGACGGGAGACAGCAGAGGTCAGACGAAAGAAGGAATACAGGCAACGGGAGACAAGAGACGGAAGTCGGACGATAGACGAGGGAAGACGGGAGACAAACGGCAGGATTTTGACATTTATAAATATCTAAATGTACCTTCAAACTCCGAAATATTTCTCTTACAAGCTAATAACCAAGCGATTGCCATTCCACAAAAGTACAAAAACACCTTTTCGGCGCTTTCCGAGCGTTTGAATATACGTTCTGCCGGATTACCGCTCGGCGAATGGAAAGGCGCTGATTTTATCCCATCAGCAGCGCTAGCGCTCAGTACCGAACTCAACCCTCGTGCTTTTCCATCAATAGCTTTATCTTACGAACAAGCCATCGCTTATTTACGAAAGGAAACCATCATCCTACCCGCCGATGCGCCGAAAGGACATCTATTAGCGACCTTTCAAAACACGCCGCTCGGATTTATAAAAAACGTCGGAACACGCGTGAACAACCTCTACCCGCGCGAATGGCGCATCAGAGGTCCGCGAATTTACACGAATTTACGCTAAAAATTATAGATTGTTGAAAAGGAACTCGGACATGCGGGTGTAGAGGTGGGTGCGGGTATTGCCGCCGCCGATACCGTGGTTGCGGTCGCGGTAGAACTGCATCTCGAACTGTTTGCCGGCTTGCACTAAGGCCTCGGCGTAGTCCATTGATTGTTTGAAATGGACATTATCATCGGCGGTACCGTGAATGAGCAATAATTTGCCCTGCAAATCTTTCGCCAGCAGGAGGGGCGAGGTATCGTCATAACCCTTTTTATTTTCTTTCGGCGTCCGCATAAAACGCTCTGTATAAACCGTATCATAATAGCGCCAGTCGGTCGGGGGCGCTACGGCAATACCCGCTTTGAAGACGCCGTTCCCTACGGTCATAGCCATCAAGGTATTATAACCGCCGAAACTCCAACCCCAGATCGCTATACGTTCGGCGTCAATGTATGGTAGTTTGCCGAGCGCAACGGCTGCCGCCGCTTGGTCGCGCGCTTCCAAATACCCCATCTGCAAATACGTACACTTGCGGAACGCTTCCCCGCGCGCGCCCGTTCCACGTCCGTCCACGCAGACGCAGATAAATCCGTTAGCCGCCAAGTAATATTCCCAGTCCATACCGAAACGGTCGGCTACCGACTGCGAGTTTGGCCCGCTATATTGGAACATCACCACCGGATATTTTTTCGACGTATTGAAGTCGGACGGCTTTACTATCCAGGCGTTCAGCTCATCGCCGGCAGCTGTCGTTATTGTTATAAATTCTTTTGGCGTAAAAGCATATTCCGCCATTTTGGTTTTTAAAGCCGCGTTATCTTGCAACACACGTAGCTCCTTGCCTGTTTTTGTTTCGTGAACGCTGATGCGAGACGGCGTCGTAGCGCTCGAATAACGATTTACATAATAAGCAAAATTGGCGCTGAAGGAAGCGCTGTTTGTTCCAGACGCGGTAGAAAGTCGCGTCTTTTTCCCTTTCGCATCCACCGAATAAACCGAGCGACGCAACGGGCTCTCTTCCGCCGATTCGTAATAGACCATACCTGTCGCCTCGTCCTTGCCTATCAGGTTAGTCACGTCCCAGTTCCCCGAAGTCACCTGCCGTTGCAAGACGCCTGTCGGCGAATACTGATAGATATGCGCATAGCCATCCTTTTCGCTCACATAGAGGAAGCCGCTTTTCGAAAACCGAATCGCTTTCATCCAGTCGCTATCGATATACGCCTTGTTCTCGTCTTTCAAAATCAACTTGAACACCCCGCTTTTAGGGTTGGCATGAAACAGGTTGAAGATATTTTGTTGCCGGTTCAGCGTCATCACAGCCAACTGCGAAGGCTCATCGGCAAAACGCAGATAAGGTATATATATGTCGCCAGTCAGCGGTACTTTCATTTCCTTGATATCTTTCGTTTCGATACAATACGAGTGAACGGTCACAACAGAATTTTTCTCGCCCGCCTTCGGATATTTGAAGCGGTACTCGTAAGGATACATCTCATCGCCGTACATGGCCATCGCATATTCAGGTACGTCTGTCTCGTCGAAGCGTACGTATGCTAAATATTCGCTATCCGGCGACCAGGCCATCAGGTTGGTTTCGGCAAACTCCTCTTCATACACCCAGTCGGTGGCGCCATTGATAATCTTATTCATCTCGCCATCCTTCGTTACTTGCGTTTCGCTATCGTAGTCAAATTTTTTAACCCAGATATTATTTTCTTCCACATAAGCGCACAAACGACCATCGGGCGAAAATGTGGGTATCCTGATCTTCTTCCCTGATTCGTTTAGCGGCTTCACCATACGGCGACGCGCATCATAATCATACACTGTGGCGAGAAACGAATGGCGGTAAATCTGTTCACGTTCGCGAAAGAGCAGGATATGGTACCCGGTAGAACTGATGGCATAATCTTGAAAAGTCTCAAACGTACATTCGCGCGCGTTCTTCACATCGAAAAGCGTTTCTACTGGCTGGCCGGTACGGTACGAATATTTGATGATCTGGGTTCTTTCGCGGTTCATCGCCGTATAATGTTCGCCATCGGGTAACGAGCGCATCTCGCCGCCTGACGACCCCTGACTGAACGTACCGCGCAAATAGTCCTGCAAGCTGATTGGTTTGCTCCCCTGTTGTGCATGAACACAAATCGGCGCAATTATCATCATCATCGCGACTACCGCCGGATAGAAAAAAATCTTTTTATTCATTATGTAAATATTTTGTATCTGTCATTCTACCCATATTGTGTAACAATGGGTACTAACAGGATTATTTAATACGTGTTTACCGCAAGCGCTCCGCGACTAAAGGACGACGACTTTGCGGGTGATGGGGCCCACTTTGACAATCAGGATGCCACGTGAGGCGGGTAACGTTTCGTGATCGGAAGTAAGCGTTTTTTCTGCTACTATTCGACCGAGCATATTGTAAACCGACAGTTGTAGTCCGGCGGCGTTCAGAATATCAACTTTTCCTGTTCCGCCGATGATGGCGAGGTCATTATATACTTCCTGCGCCGGCGGGATGAACGCATTTGCCACGGTACTGCTTAAAAATTGCAACTTCAGCGCTTTGTCAGGGTCGCGCGGGCCGATATAGATGGTATCGTTATGCATCGACAAATATCCACGCGCATGGGTTCGTCCGCCATCGCCATATCCGGCTTCGGTAACCAGGTAATACATGAACGGATAGCCCTCAATTTCTTGGAAATAGAACCGGTACTCAACGCTTGCAATGGTATCATTGCCCACCACCAGCGAATCGGACGAAAGTCGCATAGCCTCGACGAAGTTTAGTCGGTTATAGACTTCATCATCTATTTCGATCACAATTTTTTTATTCGTTGCATCAATTTTCGCAGAATCAATCACATGCAGGAAATATCCCTTTAAATATACGCCTGTTGTGTCCACATCTTTGACTATATAAAAGGAAGGTTTGTCGGGGTTAAAACCGGGGCCGCGGGCGGTATCAACCCATAGTTGTAAGTCGTAGGGCGTATATGAACCGGCGCGCATCATTGATTCGCCTTCGACGCCCAGGACTGCATAATTGTAAAAATCTTTTGTCAACCATTTTTGTTTTAATTCAATCGGATGAGAAATCTGCAACTCATAAAATCCTTTTCTTTTCGTACCTGGCAACTCGGTCAGATAGTCAAACTCATCCGGTTCTTCGGGTTCTTCCGGTTCTTCCGGCTCTTCGGGCTTCTCGAACAATGCTCTTTCGGCTTTATTAATAGTAAATACGCTTCCTATGGCGTCTTTCTTAGTATGGACTAATTGTTTGATGTCCAAATCAGCGGTGAGTGTTACGGTGTCTGAGGTATTAAAGTAAGCAAAATAATAGGCGCCGACAATGGGCGATTCCTTCAAAAAAAACACTCCCGCTTCAGCGAGCTCGTTCGTCATTTTCGACGTGTCGCTCTTTGACAGATACAAGGTAGAATCCCACACCGACCGTAATCTATACCAGTACCTGTCCACCTGTGAGATTTCGCCGATATCCATTACGCCTGGAAACCAGCCGACGAGTTCCAACAAAAAGGCTGTGGTATCTTCATCCGAAAGCATTACAGCGCTATCTGCATTATTAACACGCAATAAATTTCCGTAGAGCAGATCGGGTGATGCGTATTTGAAATAATAACACGAATCGTTCAAGTCGTCCTGCGGAAAAAATTTGTATCCAAGGAAGCGGTCTGTTACATCCAAGTCGCCATAATCAATGGCTTTCACCTCAACCGAATCGCCATTATAATAAAACATATTTGGTACAGTATCGCCATCAATCACATATTTCATCGTATCTGTAAGCGTTTTATCAATTAATGTACGGTTCACTAAGCTATGGGTGTTACTGCGGTTGACGACAAATTGTCCATCGGGGATGTGCGTATAGACCGAATCAATAAACATCACCGAGCCGTCAAAATTGTAGGCTAAATACTTGTCTTTATTTTCGCCTTTTGTATATTTAATCTTATAAACCTGCGTACTATCGAACTGGTATTCTACCGGTTGATCATCTGGGGGTGATTGCATGGCATAAGTAAGAGAGGCGAACCATAACCAGCTTGTTATTACACCCAATACTGAAAGTAAAAATCTGTGTTTCATACGTACATTTATTATTTTTTATATTTCGGTCGTATCGAACTCGCATGTTCATTTACTTATGTGTATGAAGGTACATGCTCGTTTCATACGTACATTTATTATTTTAAAAATCGTTGCAAAGATAGCAATTATTTTTTAAATAATAAAAAAAGTCCGTGAAACAATGTTCACGGACTTTTTTCAATTATGGAAAAGTATTTTACTACTTCACGAGAACTTTCGTAGCGACATCGCCTTCGATAGTTACTACGATCACGCCTGCGGGAGCGTTAAACGTAGCATCGTCGGATGACAGTGTTGCGTTTGCGATGGTCTGACCCAGCATGTTGCTGATTGTCACTTTCTTACCGGCTGCATTGAGGATAGTCACCGTGCCTGTGCCGCCAATAACTGTAGCAGCAGTAGAAGCTGCATTTACTTCCTCATTACCTACAGGATTAGTACTGCGAACTACATTCATCCACGAACCGCCTGCTTCAGCCATCAAGGTTCTTTCGTCGGAGCGGGTGATTGTAGGAACAGCGTTATCTACCTTCATCCAACCGCCATAACCTGGACGGATGATAGCTGCGCTACGAATATCCCTGTTGGTTGTTTCCGATTCGATGACAAAGTCGCTCGAATGTCTTGCGATGTAACGGAACGAGAACACCCAGTCTTTGTGCGTATTATCGGCGAGGTTGATGATAGCCTGAATACCGATTTTCTTACCGGCTGCTAAAACTTGATCCATTGACTTATACGTATGATAAGTACGTAGTGCGCCAGTACCTCTGTCGCCATAAGGCCAGTACATTTCGGTGTATCCAGTCAGGTTAACTTTATTACTATCGATCAAGTGGTTGAAATCAACAAAACCATAACCATTTGATCTGATACCATAATCATCAACTAACTGATTCCATACGACTCTCGAGAATTCCTCGTTAGGAATATTTTCAATGTCAGCCAGATTTTCAACGCCCGGAGCGATGCCCTTCAATATAATGAGTGAATCGCCACGGTGGATAGCCCATGAGAAGGCGAAGCGATCCCACAATGTGGTGCCATCCTGTACATAAGCTGCGCCGTTTGGATTACGCAATACCGTTGTTTTGATCGGCTCAACCTTGTTAAAGTTATCTTTTCTCCACCAAACGCCAGTTGTAGTACCTGTACCGGTAGGATATACCTGATCAGATTTGTAGAATGTTAAATCCGGATTCTGGATAGAATCTTTGACAGCTTTTGCATACTGTGACGCATTGAACAGGTAACGACCAATTTTATAAGGTCTGCCGATGCTGATCTTATCATTGCTTACGCCGCAGTCGCCTTCTTCAGATTCCAAGAGCGAATCCATTGGGCTTAGCGGATTGACAGCCAGCATATACTGCGGTTTGATCCAGCCGGTACCACGATTAATATACGCGGTATCCACGTAGAACGCATAGTTGGTCGTCGGGCATTGGGCATTGTTATTGATACCTAAGAAGCTGATCACATTTCCAACTTTTTGACCGTTGACAGTATTCAATTTCAAAGAGTCTCTTTGGTACTTACCGGCCTCGTCATTGATGAGGTTGTAACGACGACCCATATAGTCGTCAAAAATTGAATTTTGATTGTTGGGATTCAGATAGTCGCCAGCATTCTCGAACAAGCGTTGACCTACTACGCCTTGGTTACCTATATGGAATTCAAGAATATCAGGACTGTCTTTCAATTCCGGGAACCAAGGATCCGGCTCGTTCACATGGATACGGCGGTAGATCGGGTCTTCGTCTCTTTCTAACTGGAAGGTAGAAACATTGGGTCCGAGTTGAGCATCGCCACGGAAGACGAATTTAGCTTTTCCTTCTTCGTCGTTGATGTCTAACACTGCCAGCGCGGTTTCGTTATTTTTCTTGATTTGGTCTAATATCCTCTTACCTACGGTACTGCCATACAGGTAATATTTGAAATAATCCTCAATATCAGCATAGCTCGTAGTATGACCACGATCTCTAAATCTAAGCGTATCCAATCTTTGTACGATAGCAAAATAATCATTTCCTTTCTCGTCGAGTATATCAAAGAAAGTTTCGCGGAAGTAGAAGTGAGGTATGCCGAATAATCCATCAATTTTACCGGAGCCATAGACATACTTTTTCTCTTTTGCTATTTCACTATCTGTAAGGACATAATTACTTGGATCGCCTACGGTTACGTAATAGCCTTTCATTGATGGATGCCATCTGAAATAATCTTGCAGTAACATACGATAAGCCTGACGTACCAACGGTTTGAGGCTGTCAATATCAGGCGTCCAGTATCCAAAGTCTTCCATGATTACAGTTTCCAAAGCGTTTTCCGTATAATAGAGACGTTTCTTACCTAACATATTTGTATCCCAGAAGGTTCTATACAATTGTTTGGATGCGCCCGGTCTCGTATTGGCATAAGATAGTTCATGGAAGTTTCCTGCTCCTATATCCTCTTTTTCCATTTCTTGCAGGTTGAAATACATGCGGTCATAGTACTCTCTTCCGTTAGCATAGATTTGATTATTTTCTTTTCTAAAGCCTTCCCAGCTGAGGTAAACCGGATTGGTTACAGCCATGAAGTGGAGATATTTGAACGCATAGACGTCAATATAGGTAGAATCCTTATCAATGTATTTATATCCAATGGTCTGGTCCTTTTTAACGGTCTCGCCTAAGCGGAGGAACGACCACTCGTTTTTAGCCCATACATTTTCCAATCTTCTAACGAAGTTAGTAGCATCGTATCTGGAATCATTTTGTTGTAAGGCGGTATTTTTCGGCGTAAATTTACTAAGGACTTGCGCATTAGGATTGCCTTTATTATTAAAAGTCCAAACCACATTTCCGGTAGCAGATACTCTACACCAAGCGATTATAACATTTTTATACTCGCGGTTCGTTATTTTATAAACATTTGGAACATTTTCGTCAAGAGGTTCTACAGCCCATTGGTAGGACGGCATCTTTGTCAGGTCCTCGTTATTGGATGGCGTTACCCAATAGATTGAATCGCTGACCGACGAAATCGGAACGCTCAGATATTGTCCATCTGTATTACGAATCAGATACAAATCAGGATCGAATACGATTGGTTCCGGAGGTCCGGGAGGTAATAACTCCTCGCATCTTGGGCCGAATTTTAACTTAATCTGCGTATTTAACTTATGTTCTCCATTTTTATACGCCTCATTCAGTGTCAGGATTTTTGGTTGACCTGCCACGTTATCTTGAATGTCGAGATAAAACAAGGAATCTTTGTAATATTTAGATGTTCCATTCTTTGATAACGAAAATCCATAATAATGTGAAAGCGCGCGGTACTCATTCATTGTATATGTAGTAACATCATAAGCCTCATAATAGATCGGACATGTATCAGCCGTCGAAATCATTACTCGATCCATACCGGGGAATGAAGACTGCGGATAGAACTCCATAAATGAGTGGAAGTTGAAAACGCTTGTGCCACCATGACCTGTTAGGCGCTCGCCTGAAGCAGTTCCTACACCATGACCTTCAACTTGCCATCCTCCCCAAGGAGCAGGACTAACCGGTACATCAGCATAAGTTAACAAAGGTTTAACATTTTCATAATAGAATGCTGCAGCTTCTTCAATTGTTCTCGGAGGAACGCCTCCATTTGGTGTACCGTCGTAGAAATATCCGGTAAATAAATCAGAAGGTCTTAAAAGCTGATCCGTAAAAGTTTCATAATCTTTTACACCGAATGAGTTTTCCCACCATGCAGGCCATGTATGGTTTTGAATATCGGGATAATAATTCGGATATCTTACGCGTGATTGATAAACATTGATGAAAGTACTGTCGTAGGTCGGGTCATATACTACGCGGAACTTCGACTGATTCTCCATGATAGAGTCCTTCAAATACGTATATGTATATGCTTCAACATCGGCAGCATACAATAATCCTACCCTTCTTTGCTCCAAATAATTGCCCCTTGGAACATTAATTCCCGGATTGCAGTAAACATTGTCTGGATCTTGCATAAAAATTTGAGCGGGGGGAGGAGAGCCAAATTGCCGAATTCTAAAAGTACTGCCATCGAAAGTTAACCCTCCGGCAACTTGTGTTTGAAAAGGAAGAATATTATAAGTTAAAGCTGGCATAAAAGAGAAATCGTCAAAATAGGCTGCTGTAAAAGCTGTACCGTAATAATTTGCTATATTTTCTGCTTCCTGCATAATTTCATTCCACAAATTTGCTTTAGCTACTGTCAATTCAAACTCACCGGGTGCGCCTGTATTATTATAAATCGCTCCGTTTGCGTATATATAATCGGTTATATCTCTTCCTGCTTGTGTAGCCACTTCATCTACCCAAGCCCAGATAATACTGTCTAACCGCCAGTATACAGCGCTTCCTGTCCATTTGCCACATGCTGCCATATAGGGGATATTATCTAATACGCCACCAGTGGCGCCAACAGTACATGTGCCTGGTAATGAGGATGTAAACGAACCACCCCAGCCCATAGCATTTGTTTGCGCGAGCGCGGAATTATCGCGTCTTGGGCTCCATGCAAAGGCGAGGTATTGATTGTTACCAAAATTTACCCACGCGGTGTCAACATACAAGTACCTATTTAAGCTCTGTGTGTTAGTGTTTCCACGCGTAGCTTCGAACTGCATATAACCGTAGTGATACAAGTCGTCGTTCACTTCGTGTGCATGAAGTCGCGCTATTGGAATATCTGTTGATACATCTTTAAGTATGGTTTTATATATGTTGCCATTAACCGAATTAGTTACGGTTCTATCAGGCTCAATGGAAAAACTGATATTGTCTGGCGCTAGCGAGTTCCAGTCGTATGCGTTAAACACGTAACGGTTCGCCTTTTTCACCGAGAACAAAAGCACATTATCCACCCATTTGCCAGAACTGCTTGGGTTTGAAGAGGTACGTACGTCGCCGGCTGAATTATATATAAGATCGTTAATAGCGACTTTCTTTACGCCAACCGCCCATCCGCCGGTTTTTGCCAATTCGTCGTTCACATTCACATACAAATCTTCGCTTTTTAATACTAACACAAGAACGGTGTCCTTGCTAATATACGAATACAAGGGACGTTCTTTCTGCAGATTTTGAGTTGATAAATACGTTTGCGAAAAATGCCATCCTCCAACAACTGCTGTTGGATCATATTGGTTTATAAGACCGCTATACTCCGAACTCCCGTCCGTTGCGTTAGTAGCCCAATGGGTACTATTCCATAACGGCGCTTGTAAATCGATACCTGTCTCCATGTTCGTGAAATCATAGATCACATTAGCTCCGCCAACGCCGTTCTGAAAATAACTAAGACACCAGAAAGCGCGGCGCAGTGCGCCAAATTTATGCGACCACCAGGGATTAGTATCATCCATATCATGACGCCATCTGAAATCATAACATGTATCCAATTTAGCCAATTGTTCTATACGAAGGTATCTTTTTGCATTTATTTCATCATTACGCCAAAATACTGTATCTACATCATCTATAAACAATACCCATTGAGAAGACTCATTTAAACCATCGGCAAAGTCAACAATTGTTGGATAAGTACTCCCTTGGTTTAATGGATTTGCAACACCCGTCACACTTAGCAGATAATTAAATTTGCCATAGCCGGGGATCAATTTATCTACAGGGTCAGCCGTCAACAAATCTCTAAAATTCACATCATCGTTCGCCACCTTAGGCGTGTACGGAAGTGGTAGAGTTTGGGCGTTCACTGTAAACGCGGAGCCTACAATCATGATTGCTCCTACTAATAAAGTGAAAATCTTTTTGTTCATAATGTTATTCTTTTTTATTATTATTAATTTCCTTTTTCTATCCTTCTTCCCTGTTTGGTAAGCGTCCCTTTGCAGGGTACGCTTACCACACCGGTTGAAGAATTTACTTTTTTGTTTATTTAATAATCACCTTAACAGCTTTTTCACCTTCGACAGTCACAACAGCTATTCCGGCAGGAACGGTGATGTCTTCTTTATTACCGGTCAGCGCTTTATTTACAAGCGTCTGGCCAAGCAGATTAGCTATTTTTACCTGTTTCCCGGCAGCATTTTGCACGGTAACTACGCCATTGCCTGCAATCACGCTCGCTTGGGCGAAGTTGTCGTTCGATGTTCTTTTCTCCGGGTCTTTATCCTGTTGCCAGTCGGTAATCGGATTATCGTCAATATTGAATACTTCTGCCATCTGGATACCGTCGCTGTAAGAAGTACGGCTTAATACCGGCACAAAGTTTTCAATCTTTATCCAACCGCCTTCTACAGGAGCTATCTTGCGGTTGCCATACGGAGTTCGCTTCGTTGTTTCCGATTCGATATAGAAACGTTTTTCAAAGTTAGTTGAGCCGCCTGTGCCGTCCGGGCCTGGATTACGTACGCCCGCTTTACGGAAGCGCAACGAGAAGGTAACGTCGTTATGGTAGTTTTGCCAATTTTCGAAGTCATAATAAACGCCTAACTTTTTGCTGTCGTCCCATTTACGTTCCCAAGCGGGATTAGCATCTGCTAATTCTTTTAATCTTTCTCCGTCAATATACCATATACTATCGGTTGCCTGCCGCATGTATTGTTCTTTTGTCGCGTTACTTTCGAGTTCGCTCAAGATATAGAGGCGGTCGTGAATATGTACCGCTTCAACGAAGGCAAGACGATCCCAACTTGGCGAATAGATATATCTTTCATCTCGCATTGCATAGTCTTTATCGCCATCGCTACCAATTTGGCGCGCTGAGTCGGTGGCATTAACTAAATAACGGCCTTTATAGTATGGTTCGAGCGGGTACATCTCCCAGATGTCGCAACCGCAGTCTTTCGCCCATTCCATGCCGTCAAAATATTTCACGCCCATACCAAATAGGTACTGTGGTTTGATAGGACCTGTTCCGCGGTTGATATACGCTGTATCAACGAATATGTGGTAGTTATATTTCACAGTTCCGTCGGGCGCTAATTCTTCCTTATGCTGGGCTGCATTGCTCAGTCCGAGGAAGTTGATGCCGGTACCGTAAGCATTGCGATCGCTCAATCCGTCTTCATACAAGTATTCCATCGGGTTACGGTCGGTGTTGATACGCAGAATCTTTGGAGCGTCGAGGTTGGTATCATAACCGTCTCTGCCTGTTTGGGCGTCAACAGTGATGGGGCCTACTACGCCGTTAACTTTATCGCCGTCTTCGTCGGCGGTATCGTCAACTTTACTACGCAACCTTCTGTAGAGTTCATACTGGAAGTTTTCGAGTGCAAAGGTCGAAACGTTTTCGGAGGAGGCTGCTTTGCCGCGCGCTCTGATCCATCCGTATCCCGGATGGCTGAAATCAACATTCAGCGCTACTAAGTTATAGCGTGAAGAGCCGTCGAGGCCAACAAGCGATGTTTGTCTGTGATATAAAGTATCGGATACTTCAAGGCCGAAGGACGTTACACGGTCCACCTGGTCCTGTTCGATACGGTCTAACAGCGCATAGTAGATACGGCGTGTTGGGTCTGCTGGGTCTCTCTCTTCGCCTTCTTTCTTATCTCTGGTCATGAAGTAAGTTTCGCGGAGATAGACATTAGCAAATTTGAACGGATGCTGGTCTGCCCAGATGTCGTCCACGCCATACATCATAGCTACGTTGATATCTGTGCCATCGTCTTTAGCGCCTTTTAGTACTACAAACTGTTCGGCTAATCCATCGCGATAATAGTAGAAGTCGGCCACTTTGAGTTCGTAGAAGTAACGTTGCAGTACGGGAACTGACGTCTGCGTATAAGAACCGCCATTAGTAAATGCCGCGTCTGTGCCGCTTATTGGTATGCGATTGGCGCCCCATGCAATACGCGGGTATCCGTAAATTTCTTCCGTAAAATAATGTCTGCGCAGATAGGTGCCTAACATGAATTGGAACGGCGTCTTTTGCGCTTCCGTTGTTCCTACATAGAGTAATGTCTCGTCGAAGGTTGTATTATAATTTTTCTCTAAATGGATATAACCATTTTCGCTCAGGTAGCTCCACCAATTGAATGCAAAGGCGTTCCAGTCCATGCCGAGTGTTTCGCCAATATCTTCTGATTTGCCATAGCTGGGCAAGTTCTCGTCTTTACCTACGACGAAATGTTTGTATCCGAGATATTGATTACCAAGATACTCGTTGATAACTGGGCGGAAGCCGCTTTCGCCTACTCTACCTGTTCCGCAGTCGCTTGCAGAAGCCATCACATCCAGATATGTTCCTGTCACCCAACCTTCGGTTATCGGTTCGTAAGTGCCGCCATTTTGGATATAATGGATCAGCGGATTATATTTGAACTGTGACTGGTCCTTGAAGATGCGCCATGAAGCTTTTCTTATCAGGACGTTTTTCATACATACAAGATCATTGGATTCGAGCATCTGGTCGCCAAATTCGCGGTTGATGATGTCCACGCGATAAGGCGCTCCGCTTGCAGCGGGTTCTATTACCCATTGATAGGAAGGAATGCGGTCGGGACATTCACGGTCCTCCCACAGATTGAGCCACTGTGGCGTAAAGGAGCCGTTATAGATACGGACGCCTAAGGCGCGACCTCTCTCGTCCCAGATCGTATAAACGCCAGGCGCCGGCGTCCAGATGTCATCGTACAAAGGCGTACAGTTCGTAAAGCCGAAGAAGATACGCGTATTGCCCGGATGTTCGGCGATAGTCAAAATACTGGGCGTTGTGTTTTGGCCCGATAAGTCTTGATAGATAACGGTCAAAGCAACATGAATATCGTTATTATATAATCCATAATAATAATTCACGCCCGCCGGATCGTGGTTATAGACGCCATTATCTGTGAAAACATCATTGTGGTATCGGGTGTGCCTGTCATGCTGTACATGATAAGCATTGATCACAAGACTGTCTTCCGATGGGAAATAGACGAAACGGTAGCTGTGGTTATAAGGGCTTTCCGGGTTTTCGTCGAACCTTCTTTGCTGAAGTGTTCTTTCCTTCTGTAAAATATTCAGGTATTCGGTGCCATTGCTGTTGTAATATTTTTCAGGGTCAACATCTTTATCCAAGTTGGAATTAACGATGAATCCTTTTGCAACATTACCTTCATATACTTCAACATTTAAATAATCCAACCCTGCTGCGACGGTATTAGCGCTCGTATAGGCTTTGATATTTTTTTGGAACGGGCTTATAACGGAAGGCGTTCTATTTGAATCAAAAGTCAGTTTTTGATCAATGGCAGTAGCCAGCGTTCCCAACTGGGTATTGAAATCGTTAGCTGTCAGTACAAACGGAGAAATTTTCCGGATAGAAAATGTAAGCATACCGTTTACTTCCGGTGCAGTTTTACTAAAATTCTCAATACTAACGGTATCTGTTTCTAAAAGTCCGTTTAATATAAAATCTGTGCCGGCAGTATTCCACGCTCCTTGCGCTTTAATAACGGTATAATATCCAGATGTTGGCACTGCATCATTTGGCGCTAGATAATGACGGTATAACGGTTGATTTTCCCACAATTGTCCAGCGGTATAAGATGGGGAATACATCCATCCCTTTTTCTGTGAACCAACATAAGTTGTTTTTAGTTTATCGAAATCCAAATCCAACTCAAAAATTTTGTTTGTGAAATTGTATGTTGGGTGTTGGCCATATTGTGGCTCGGCGTCTTGGGTCACCCTAACGCACCACATAGAAGCCTGAAGATCGGTTATTCCGGCTCTATCTGCGGCTATGGAATCTCTCAGATTTCGCGCGCTAATCATCTTCACCTCGCCATACTGCGTAACGGCCAAAACCAGCGTGTCCCTTTGAGCTGCGTTTGTCCCGTCTCTCCAAACATAACCGCCTGTTGAAGGGTCAAATTGAAGATTACCAGTGCCCCCTGAATGTGCGCCGTTGTCATAAGTAATGGGCAACCAATAGGGAGC
>Ga0082212_10001296_pt1 | contig 36904 bp, 23 predicted proteins | sample TergutNt197P3_FD_71548 | JGI IMG/M metagenome (GOLD analysis project Ga0082212, IMG submission 71548) | Neocapritermes taracua P3 segment gut microbial communities from Petit-Saut dam, French Guiana - Nt197 P3 | ecosystem: Host-associated > Arthropoda: Insects > Digestive system > Gut ...
ATCATCAATAAGATTTGGTGGGCGGGCAATAACTCCTATTTGTCGAACCTGTTTGGCTATCCCACCGACTGCCCGCAACGCGAAAAGAACGGCTGGACAGGTGACGGGCAGATCGCCATTGAGACGGCCCTGTATAACTTCGACGCAATCACCGTTTACGAAAAATGGATGGCCGACCATCGTGACGAACAACAACCCAACGGTACACTGCCTTCTATTATTCCGAGTAGTGGATGGGGCTACGAATGGGGCAATGGCCCAGACTGGACAAGTACCATCGCAATCATCCCTTGGAATATTTATCTGTTCTACGGCGACAACCGGTTGTTGGCTGACTGTTACGACAACATCCGTCGTTATGTCGACTGCATCACCGAAACGGCTCCCAATGGACTTACCACTTGGGGACTTGGCGACTGGATACCCGTGAAATCGGAGACGCCTGTGGAATTTACCTCGTCTGTGTATTATTTTGTGGATGTAACGATATTGGCAAACGCCGCAAAAATATTCGGCAAACAGTCGGATGCTGAAAAATATTCGGCTCTGGCACAAAAAATTAAAAACGCTATCAATGCCAAGTACCTGAATTGCGAAACCGGTATTTACGGGCAGGGCATACAGACCGAGATGAGCGTTTCGTTGCAGTGGGGCGTCGTTCCCGATGATATGCGCGCGAAAGTAGTTGCCAATCTTGCCAAACGTGTAGAAGCCGACAACAAGCATTTGGACGTGGGGTTACTGGGTACCAAAGCCATCCTCAATGCTTTGAGCGAAAACGGATATGCCGACCTTGCCTTTACGGTGGCGTCGCAGAAAGATTTCCCATCGTGGGGATGGTGGATTGTCAACGGGGCTACCACGCTCTACGAAAACTGGCCGATTGACGCTATACGCGACCTGTCGCTCAACCACATCATGTTCGGCGAAGTGAGCGCATGGTTTTTCAAGGCATTGGGCGGTATCAAACCCGACCCTGCACAACCCGGCTTCAAAAACATCATCCTGCGCCCGAATTTCGTGGCGGGATTGACTCATGCAAACGTTTCGCATCGTTCGCCCTACGGGGAAATCGTGTCGAAATGGGAACGTAAAAAAAATGATATAATATACTCCATAACTATTCCGGCTAATTCCACAGCCGACCTTTATTTGCCCGAAGGCTTACAGGTGAAAAATGCCACATTGTCCGACAAAAAAACGACCATCAGTCTACAAAAGAATGCCGAAAACGGTTATCGCTTGCCAGCGGGGAATTATGTGTTTAAATTAACCCAACTTGCCACATGAATTCATATAAGTTTCTCATATACATGAAGTATCATCATCTCATATTCATTTATGGGGTACTACGGTTTTTTTTCCGACTTTGACGGTTTTTTTTCATAAGCCAAAGAATATCAACGGTGTAGCTTTTGCGCCGTACACTACATTTACACTCCTGCGGTTAACCTGAAAGGCGCCACGTGTCTTTTCTTATCCATGACCTGGTATATCTTTATCGCATCCTGACCGGGTTTTGAGGGTAAGTGGCTATTTCTGATTGAATAATGTTTCCTTTTCTTTTTTGGTCAGGCAATCGTATCCGCCTTTGGATATTTTATCGAGAATACGGTCTATTTCCTTCTGATTTTCATTCTTTTGCCGGTTATATTCACGGTCGTCGGTGGGAGGTCGTTTATAGGCCACTTTCAGTTTGGGTTTGGGTTTGAAGAAACTGCCAAACCATGCGCATAACCGTCCGAACCATTTCGTAATATCTTTCCCCTGATGGATATTAACCGCAAAAAGGTATCCGAATAACGCACCGCCCAGATGAGCGATATGCCCGCCTGCGTTTTCATTTTTTGAAATGAAAATAACGTCAAGCGCAACTGTCGCCAATGCAATATAAATCAATCTGATACGTCCGAAAAAAAACAGATTGATGGTCTGTTTAGGCACATAACATGATATGGCCATCACTACGGCCAACACTCCTCCTGATGCGCCCAAAAGAATTGCAAGATGTTTTTCTTCGGCAAATACAGGGAAAACATTATAAAACAAAACGTATAACAATGCTCCGGCCAATCCGCCCAGAATATAAACATTTACTAACTGCCATCCACTGAAATATGTGCGGAACATTTTGCCAAACCAGTACAACCACAGCATGTTGAACAGAATGTGCAGAAGTCCCTGGTGGAAAAACATATAGGTAATCAATGTCCATGGACGACCGAGTAATGTGTCCACATCCGCCGGAACAGCCAGCCAGCGGTCGAGCGGGAAATAATGAAGAGCGGCAAACAGGGCATAGAACATGCGAACCACATAATACAACACCAATACCGCCACATTGACCGTGATCAACCCGATCAACGCATCATTCGTTTTAAAAAAATGTTTGATTTTCTTTATCCAATCCACCATTACAATTACGAATTAAGATTTATTTCAGGTAATCCGAATAAACGTCTCAAGTCATTATAATTGTGCACAATGACGTCCGCCTGTTCGGTAATTACCGTATCTTTGAAATGCTCGAAAGCGATACAGTAAAATCCTCCACGCTTGGCGCCTGCCACTCCCACAGGCGAATCTTCTATAACTACGCATTCTTCAACTGTTTTGCCGATTTGCGCAGGCACGCGACTGTAATCCTTGACCTTGGTCATGGGGTCTTCGCATATTTCGCGGCCACATAAAATATCAAAATATTTCAATACGCCCACTGTTTCGAGTAATTGCCGCACTACGGCTACGGCGTTAGCTGTAGTAACCGCGAGGTAATAACCTTTTTGTTTCAGGTCGGCTATGGTCTGCCGCGCACCGGGAAAAGGCCTGCAAAACCGGTCGAGATGTTCCATGTAATACTTTTGTCGTTTACGTACCATTTCCCTGACTAATTCGGGAGGAATTTCAGGGAAAAACCTGCTCATAAATCCATCGCCGGTAAACCCAAGCAAGTCAGTCATCACACAACGGTTACGCAAATTGTATCCATATTCTTCAAAAATATCACAATAAGCCTCATAACGGCCATTTTCGGTGTCGGCAATCACACCGTCGAAATCAAACAAAATGGTGGTGATTTGATTAATATCCTGAATATTCATACGATTTTGATTCAAAACATGACGCCGATGCAAAAAGACAGGTTATTGGAAGTGATTCCGTCATGCGCCGGTCGGGTAATATCGGTGAATGTGTTCATAAAGGTCAGTCCGCCAAAAAACGCGACTTCACCTCCCAAAGAATACTGCGCCCCTGCGCCGAAATGCCAGCCGAGATTGAACAGGTTGGCTTCCTTAGGCGCTGATACATCTTTGACGTCGTTGAAGTCAACGCGCGCCGATATACGCATCATGGGGTCGAAGCCCAGATTGGCCGAATAAACCACACGTCCGATTCTGTGTGTTTTAAATTTAAGCGCCAAGGGAACTTTGATATATTTTATCCTGTATCTGACCGCAGTACCCGGATCAATCGGCACATTCTCATCCTTCGTTTGTAAAATAAAATCGGGATGCATATATCTTAACGTACCTCCCATGTTGAATAACGAAATACCTGTGGCAAAGGCATAATTTTTAGAGAAATAGTAATCGGCGGAAATTCCAAAGTCGAATCCCATGCGCACTTTTTCTGCTGTCACATCTTTCACATCCGATTTCCACCATGTCACCACAGGATCGAAAAAAATACCGAACTTCAGGCCTTGCCCGAAGACTAAATTTGTTGAAAAAATGAGGATTCCGATAATATATATTTTTCTGCACATATTTTTAATTTACTTCTTTCACTTTTAGTTTTATGGCGTCCATTCCGTCCAATCCTTGCTTATCAACGGCTTCTACGGCAATGTGATGTGTGCCTGCTTTCAATTTACGCTTTTGTTTTCCTTCCTTGTCTAAAAGAATATCGGGCTTAAAACCTTCTTTTTCATTGTGAGCAAAATCCCACGAAAAAAATTCGATGTCGTTCTTGCTTTGCGCATTGGCTATAAACATATATTCCTGATTGCTCAAATCGTTGGCTTCCAACGATACTTGCGGACGTTTACCCAAATCCACTATATCGCTGACTTTTTTCAGTTCAATAATGATATTTTCTTTGTTTCTCAGTCGCGAGACTTCTTCGATTGCCCCCTTTCCAAATGAAAATGCAATGATATAACCAACTGCTTTTTTTTCTTTTATATTTTTTTCAAAAAGTTTTTTGTCAAATTGCTGTACGGACGCCCAAAAGTTTTTTATTACATTAACTCCTATATTATCAGAACGTTTAACTTGAATAGGAATACCGTCTTTTTTACCGTCAATACCGTTATCTCCGCCCTTTTTATTATTGTGAATGCCGCCAAATTGTCCGATAATCCATTTTTCAAACTCAAAAGCATCCATATTGCGAAGTTTTTCATAATCGTAATGACGAAGAACAAGGTCATATTCCTGTGAAAACATATCTTTTTGTTTTTTCAACCGGAAATCTGTAACCTTTATTGCCATAACCGACTGGTCTATACCAATCCAACGGCGTTTCAATTTGTCGGCAACGGCAACCGTTGTTCCGCCGCCTACAAAGGGGTCGAGAACTATATCGTCCTCGTTGCTTGCCATTTCGATGATGCGTTGTAACAATGCTTCAGGTTTTTGAGTAGGATAACCGATAATTTCCTTGCCTGAAACATTTTTTATATCGTCCCACACCTCGCTAATAGGAACACCCGGGCTTTGCTCCAGATAGTATTTTAATTGCGGGGTTACTCCTTTTGGCGGAAAATATATCAATCCCTGCATATCATACTCATTAAGTTTGTCATGTGTGGTAACCCAGTGCATTCCGTCTTTTCCCTGTTTGTTCGGGTCAATATTCCGCCAAGGTTTTCCGGTTACTCCATTTCTTTTCCCACTTACCAACAACGGCACAAATCGATAAAACCCTTTTTCATCTTGATTTTTGTAAATATTTTTTGAAGAATCGGATAGTTCGGTAAATATTTGATTAAATGTGTAATTCTTTGATTTTGTATAAAAGAAAATCACATCGTAATTTTTCCGTGCCGCTTTTGAAATACTTGACCGATTATCACTGCGTTTCCAAATAAATTTATTGATTTGATTATTTCTAAACAGTTTGTCTAAAATGCCAATCTGAATATAAGCATCTGCGTGCCAATCACAATGCAAAAACAAACTGCCTGCAGGTTTTAATACGCGGTGCATTTCCTCGACACGTTCCTTGAGCCATTCAATATAATGCTCCATTCCGCCTGCAAAACGGTCTTGAAAACTGCGAACTTCACCATCGTCGCCCACTCCATCTTTGTTTCTCCAAATAACTTCATAGTCGCTATTACTGAAAAACGGCGGGTCGGCATAAATTAAATCTATGCTGTCACTTTCAATCTCTTTCAGTTTTTCGAGGTTGTCGCCGAGTATTAACCGATTTGCTGTCATAATTTTCACAATATTATCGATTCCGCTTCAAAGAAATCACGGGTTGGCGGCAAATGACCTCCCCTCAATTTCTTCAACCGTTTTCGGAATTGGCCGTCCCAATACGCGGCAGCCGTCACCGGTAATCAATATATTATCTTCGATACGCACGCCGCCAAAATTCCGGTAATCTTTCAAAACATCATAATTGATGAATTGGGCGAGTTTCTTTTCGGCTTCCCATTGGTCTATCAGCGCAGGGATGAAGTAAATACCGGGCTCGACGGTAATCACGAATCCGGGTTCGAGACGTCGGCCAAAACGCAACGAGGACAGTCCAAACTCGGCGCTTTGCGAAAACGTATCATCGTAACCTACATATTTTTCGCCCAAGCCTTCCATATCGTGAGCGTCAAGTCCCATGGCATGTCCCAATCCGTGAGGGAAAAATAATGTATGAGCGCCCTGCGCGACGGCGTCGTCCATGTTGCCCCGCATGATACCGGCGTCTTTCAGGCCGTCGGCGATGACGCGGGAGGCTGCCAGATGGACGTCGCGGTACGGTATACCCGCGCGGCTCATCGCGATACCTTTGAGGTTCGCCTGCAATACGATGTTGTAGATGGCTTTTTGCCGTGCGTCGAACCGTCCGCTTACAGGTACGGTGCGGGTGATGTCGCCGGTATAACCCATTGCGGTTTCGGCGCCGGCGTCGATGAGCAGCAATTGCCCGTCGTACAGCGTATTGCCGTGGTAATGATTGTGAAGCGTCTGTCCGTTGACGCTCAGTATCACCGGAAAACTTACCGTGCCGCCTCCTTGCAGCGCAATACCTTCGATAGCGCCCGACAATTCACTTTCCACCATGCCTGCGCGTGCATGTTCCATGACGTAAGTGTGCATCCTGTAACAGGTTTCAATGGCTGTTTCGATCTGCTCTATTTCCTGCGGCTCCTTCGACATGCGCATTTTCACCACCGCCCTGATAAGCGCAACGGAAGCCTTTTCTTTTTGCTCGGCAGGCGGTATACCCAGCATTTCCCACAGTTGGATTTTCGTTTCTGCGCGATACGGAGGAAGAAAATGAACGGTTCGTCCCTGCCGCTGCGCTTTCTGCAAAACGTCAGCCAATGACGAATATGGTTGCGTCCGGTTTACCGCGATGGCCGCCGCCTTATCGCTCATGACCGGTTGCTGCCCCATCCAGATGATGTCGTCCATCGTAGAGTCGTCGCCGAACAGACATTCCGAACCATCATCCACATCTATCACGGCAGCAAGGTTAGGTTCCTGCAAACCAAAATAGTAAAGAAATGAACTGTCCTGCCTGTAAGAGTATGTATTGGCAGGGTAGTTGAACGGAACCTCGGCATTGCCCGGGAAAAGAATAATACCGTCCGGCAACATTTTCCGTAATTCATTACGGCGTTTTTTATAAGTATCTGGAGTAAACATGATACATTAATTATATAAAACCTCATTTACATCACGTTTCATTACAAGCGGGTATCGTTCGGGATATTTCAAACTGTCTATTTCCAAATCAACATCAAGTGCATCCCAACGTATTGCATCATCCCCAATCATTTTTACATTAAAAATATCGGATAATTTAGCATTCCTGAACCAAGGTAATCTATTGTATGAAAGATAATAATCATTTCCACATACTGTAAGAAATATACCATCAGACATGATTGAATGCACATTAACCGATGTGTGCTTTGTATTTTGCTTTGAAATCGTTTTCATTTTCTTTTACAATTTCTATTATCTTGTTAAAGTCCCCTTTTTGAAAATCCTCTGTTTTCGGCAAGTTCTATAACAGGCTCCAACCATATCTTCGCATTGTGTTTATCCTTAAAAACATGTACGTGCATTCCCGTTTCTTCATTTGAAAATATGCTGAATCTATACCCTTTCTCAATTGTGAATAACGGACTCATGACATGTAAGTAATTTCTTCACTCTTTACTTTATGATAATGGTTTTTTCGCGGTCGGGGCTTACCGAAATGATGTGGAACGGCACGCCGGTTTCCTCTTCGATAAAAGCCACGTATTCTTTCAATTCTACCGGAAGGCTGCCGAACGACGAAATATCGGCAATGTCGTCAGTCCATCCTTTCATTTCCCTGTACACCGGTTCTATTTGAGCATGAACGTTAAACGGAACCTGATCGGTCAGTTGGCCGTCCACCTGATAGCGGGTGCATACCTTAACGGTTTCAAATCCCGACAGGACGTCGGCTTTGGTCATGATGAGCGAGGTAGCGCCGTTGATCATGATCGAGTATTTCAACGCGGGTAAATCAAGCCAGCCGCAACGACGCGGACGACCGGTAGTGGCGCCGTATTCGCTGCCTTTCTTTCGCAATTCCTCGCCTGTTGCATCGAGCAGTTCAGTTGGAAACGGGCCGCTACCCACGCGCGTACAATAAGCCTTCACGATGCCGTACACTTTGCCAATCCGCGACGGAGCAATACCCAGACCCGTGCAGGCTCCGGCGCATACGGTATTAGAAGAGGTTACAAACGGATACGAACCAAAATCAACGTCGAGCATCGTACCTTGTGCGCCTTCAGCAAGGATACTCCTGTTTTCGGACAGATATTGGTTGATGACATATTCGCTGTCGATGGCCGTAAACGACTTCAACACCTCCAACGCTTCGAACCACGCTTGTTCCTCCTGCGCGTATTCCACAGGATAATCGTATTGTTTCAACAAATCCAAATGTTTGTTGCGCAACTGATTATAGCGGGTTTCAAAGCCGGATGTGAAAAGATCGCCCACACGAAGGCCGTTTCTGCCTGTTTTATCCATGTAGGAAGGCCCTATTCCTTTAAGCGTCGAACCGATCTTGGAAACGCCTTTGGAAGCCTCCGAAGCAGCGTCGAGCAAACGATGCGTCGGAAGAATCAGGTGCGCTTTGCGCGATATGTACAGATTTTTCAATTCAGCGCCGCGCGCCCGTAACGCTTCGACTTCCTTTTTAAATACAACAGGATCAATCACCACGCCATTGCCAATGATATTGATTTTTTCAGGATGAAAAATCCCCGAAGGAATGGTGTGCAATATGTGTTTGACGCCGTCAAATTCCAGTGTATGTCCGGCATTGGGGCCTCCCTGAAAACGTGTAATCACATCGTAATGAGGGGTCAGAAAATCGACCGCCTTACCTTTGCCTTCGTCGCCCCATTGGAGCCCTAACAATACATCTAATTTCATTTGATTGATAACTGATTTTTAATAAAAGTTCGAACGCCAATCCTCGATGTTGGCAGCCTTATGAAGCGCCTGAACGGATTCGGACATCGAACGGTTTGAATAAGTGACGGATAAGCGATCTTTGGCTTGTTCCCTGCCACCTTCTTCGGGTTCGGTAATCTGTTTTACTGTAAACAGATACACGCCATTCGATCCTTCAACCGGCTGCGAAATATTGCCTTCGTCCAAGCTGGTAGCGGAAGCGATTAATTGAGGTTCAATGCCTGCGCCGGGGATCGAAAATGCCGAGAAGGTAATAGCCGACGCCGTTTCGATGGGAAAGTTCAGAACGCCGGCCAGATCGGAAAATGACTGCGCGTTTTTGGCCTGTTCCGAAAGATTTGCGGCAATCAGCGCGGCTTTCTTTTCGCGATGTACAGAGAGATTGATTTCGGCAGCCACCTGATTGATAGGGGCAATGCCTTTTTTACGGACGTTTTTCAATATAACCACCACATAAGAGTTGTCGACGGAAAACACGTCGGAAACTTCACCCAGTTTGGCATTGAAGGCCCAACGGACTATCTGGCGTGCCGACGATAAACCGGGAATCTGGCGATCATTTTCGCCAAGATAACTTGCCACGCGTTTGTTCAGATTCTGGGCGGCGACGGCCTCGTCAAACTGTTTTTCGGAACGGTTCTCGATGGCAAATTTGCTGGCCTGCGAATAAATGATCTGTTCTGTACGCGAACTGGGAAGGATATTGTGTTGAAGCGTGGCTATCTGAACTTTCTTTACTTCTTTACCGCGTTCGGTTACCTGTATGACATATATGCCCTGAGCAGTCTCCATTTTGGTCGCCTCGCCCTTTTTCATGTTGAAAAGCGTTTCCATGATCGAACCTGCCTGCGATTCCGATTCGTGTATCCAACTCCCGCCGGCTGATTCAGCGCTTTTATCTGCTGAATATTTGGTTGCTAATACAGCAAAATCAGCGCCTTTCTCGATGGCGGTTTTAATACTGTCCGATAGCGTAACTGCTGTCTGATATGAAGCTTGCGTCTGCTCCTTCGGCACGATGATGATTTGGCGCATTTTCACCGAATCAGGTCTGTTTTCTGTTTTGGCTAATCGCACCAATTTCAAGGCTTCACCTTCCTGATAAGGGCCTGTCATGGCTCCTTCTCCGGCGTCGAACATATCGGCGATCTGCACGGGCAGTTGTTCGCGCGTCATGAAGCGCGTATCTGGAGATACTCTCGAATTTAATCTCACAAACTGCATCGGGTCGGCGGCCTGTTCAAATTCAGGTTTGATTTTATCAATCCATGCCTGCGCTGCCGCCCGGTCGTCATCGGACGGAACGATAGCAAACGCCACGTATTCGACGTCGCGCGAAGCAGTCTGTTCCCATTGTTTTTTATGTTTTGCATAATACGCTTTCAGGTCGTTTTTGGTCACCTTGACGGCGCTGTCGGGTATCGTCGTATAGTTTTGTACGATATAATCAAAATCGACTTTTTGGTTGAGTTCCCTGTTTTCGTTTTCGGCTAAAAAGTCGGGAACAAAAATTCCTTTACCTACCAATCCGCTGAATTTTTGCATGTAACGATCGTCGAGAAGACGTTTTTCCAACATATTCCATTGATATGCCGCTTCAGGATAATAATTTTTGTTTTTCAAAAAATTAATCAAACGCGAACGGTCAAACATACCTGTTTGCGGATCGGTAAAATCCGGAATTTGCCGGATAAGCGGACTTGGATTGGGACCCTGTATGATGTCCATTAATTCTTCGGGTGAAACGGTCAGCCCGATCCGGTCATACTGCTGCTGCATCAGCGTTTCGTTAATGAGCATCTGCCATGCCTGCTCGCGGAGCATATCCATAGTACGTTCGTCAACAGTTCCCTGACCGGTCTGTTGTTTATACATGTTGGACATTTCCTCGATTTTACTCTCGTATTCAGGATATGTCAACGCCTTACCTCCTACTTTGGCGATATCGAAATTACGTCCGCCTCCTCTGTTTTTTCTGCCCCCGGGTAGAAAATCACCAATAATAAATGCAAACAATGCGATACCGATAATAATCGATACGATAACTCCTCCTTTTTTTCTAATATCTTCTAATACTGCCATTTGATGGTTTAAATTTAACTAAATTATATAAAATTTGAAGGCACGAAGATATTGAAAAATATCGAATGAAAAATATTTTTGTGGTAATTTTATTACCTTTGCGGCCGGTAAAATTGAAAATCTGAATGATACATGTAGGAATTGTAGGAGGAGCGGGTTATACCGCCGGCGAATTGATGCGCATTCTGTTGCATCATCCCCTTGTGAATCTGAGTTATATACACAGCAACAGCCATGCCGGACAGCCGGTATGGGCGGTTCACAACGATTTGGCGGGCGATACGGATATGTTATTCACGAACGAATTGGGCGAAGCCGACGTCGTTTTTCTTTGTCTGGGTCATGGCAAATCGGCGGAGTTTTTGAATGCTAACGGTTTACCCGGTAATCCCAAAATTATTGACCTGAGCGAGGATTTTCGTATCAATCCGCATTTCCAAACGCATAATGATAAAAGTTTCGGAAATCAAAAATCAAAAATTGAGTTTGTTTATGGTTTGCCTGAATGTAACCGCGAACAGATACGCCGGGCGTCTTATATTGCCAATCCCGGATGTTTTGCCACCGCTTTTGAACTGGCGCTGTTGCCTTTGGCAAAAGCGGGCTTATTGACGGATGAAGTTCATATCAACGGAATTACGGGTTCTACCGGAGCGGGGCAGGCTCCCACCGCCACCACGCATTTCAGTTGGCGCAATAATAATATTTCGATATACAAACCCTTTGCGCACCAGCATCTTCGCGAAGTGCGGAAAACTTTGGAGATAGCGGCCGGCGCCGTCATCCCCGACTTGAATTTTATACCGGTGCGCGGCGATTTCACACGGGGTATTTTCCTTTCGGCATACGCGGCGTTGCAATTGGAGTTGCCCGAATTGCTCGATCTGTACCGGCAATATTATGCCGACGCTGCATTCACCATTGTTTGCGAACACGAAATCAGCCTCAAGGATGTGGTTGGAACCAACAAATGTCTGTTGCGGGTGGAAAAACACGGAAATAAAGTACTCATTACTTCCGTCATCGATAATTTGCTGAAAGGCGCTTCCGGGCAGGCCGTGCAAAACATGAACCTGATGTTCGGTTTCGATGAGAAAACCGGATTAGAACTGAAAGCAATCGGATTTTAGGAATCAAGTGAAAATCAAAATGACAGCCAAAGAATTACAAAACCTCATCCCACAAGGCGAAACCACTACCGTTCAATTCAAAATCCGTTCGGAAGACGCTTACAAAATGGGTGTTGAGATGGTCGCTTTCAGCAATACGCAAGGCGGAATGTTGGTCATTGGCGTTGATGACAGGGATGGCTCAGTTTCCGGTTTATCTTTTGACGAAATTCAGGCGACCAATGCCTTGCTTGCCAATGCCGCTTCCGAGAATGTAAAACCTGCCATCGTCATCAAAACCCAAACGGTATCTATTGAGGGACAAAATATTATCGTAGCGACCATTCCTCATGGTAAAGATAAACCCTACAAGGACAACAAAGGTATTATCTGGGTGAAAAACGGTTCGGACAAACGGAAAGTGTTTTCCAACTCCGAATTGCGTGTGATGATGCAAAGTTGCGGCAATCTTGCCGCCGATAAAGACAGCGTGGAAGGAACGTCGTACAGGGATATTGCGTTACCAACATTAAAAACGTTTCTCTATAAGCGATATACAGAAGAATGTACGGCAGCCGGCATTTCCGGATCTGCAATTCAAACTTCTGATGTAGAAGATATTGTAAAAGCCATAGACGTCAATTTTACTATCGAAAAGTTGTTGCAAAACATATCTCTGATGGATGCGCAGGGACAACTTACCTTGTCGGGATTGCTGTTGTTGAGCAAATCTATCCAGCGTTACAAACCGGTATTCACGCTCAAATGTATTTCTTTTGTCGGCAATACAGTAGCAACCAACGAGTTCAGAGATAAAATGCCCGACAGGGAAATAGAAGGAAATTTACATCATCAGTACAATGCTGCAATTTCGTTTATCAACCGTAATCTGAAAAGCATTCAGGTAGAGCAGGAATTCAACAGCATTCCCCGCTTGGAGATACCATTGGAAGTTTTCGTCGAAACATTAAACAATGCGCTGATTCACAGGGATTATTATCAAAATGCACCCATTCGTTTATTTATCTTCGACAATCGGATTGAGATTATTTCACCGGGTATTTTGCCCGATTCGGTAACAGAAGAATCCATCAAACAGGGTATATCCAAACCGCGAAACCAACTCCTGTTCGATAACGCCAAATATCTGTTGCCCTATACCGGTATAGGCAGCGGCATTGTCAGGGCAATAAAATCTTATGAGCATATCACCTTCAAAAACGACTATGTCAGGGAAGAATTTATCATAACCGCCGTCAGGCCTGAAATCCCGGAAGAAAGCGACTATGATGAGAAAAAAAGTGTCATAGATGGTGTCGTAGATGGTGTCGTAGATGACAAGGATAGTGTCATAGATGGTGTCATAGATAACAAGAATAGTGTCATAGATGGTGTCATAGATAACAAGAATAGTGTCATAGATAACAAGGATAGTGTCATAGATAGTGTCATAGACAACAAGAATAGTGTCATAGATAGTGTCATAGATGACAAGGATAGTGTCATAGATGGTGTCATAGATGACAAGAATAGTGTCATAGATGACAAGGATAGTGTCATAGATGGTGTCATAGATAACAAGGACAGTGTCATAGATAACAAGAATAGTGTCATAGATAGTGTCATAGATGACAAGGATAGTGTCATAGATAGTGTCATAGATGACAAGAATAGTGTCATAGATGGTGTTATAGATGACAAGAATAGTGTCGTAGATGACAAGAATAGTGTCATAGATGGTGTCATAGATGACAAGAATAGTGTCGTAGATGGTGTCATAGATAACAAGGACAGTGTCATAGATAACAAGGATAGTGTCATAGATAGTGTCATAGATGACAAGAATAGTGTCATAGATGACAAGAATAGTGTCATAGATGGTGTCATAGATGACAAGAATAGTGTCATAGATGGTGTCATAGATGACAAGGATAGTGTCATAGATAGTGTCATAGATAACAAGGACAGTGTCATAGATAGTGTCATAGATAACAAGGATAGTGTCATAGATGACAAGGATAGTGTCATAGATAGTGTCATAGACAACAAGAATAGTGTCATAGATGGTGTTATAGATAACAAGGATAGTGTCATAGATGGTGTCATAGATAACAAGGATAGTGTCATAGATGGTGTCATAGATGACAAGAATAGTGTCATAGATGGTGTTATAGATAGCAAGGATAGTGTCATAGATGGTGTCATAGATGACATGAATAGTGTCATAGATAGTGTCATAGATGACAAGAATAGTGTCATAGATAACAAGGATAGTGTCATAGATAGCAATGATAGCGTACATGACAAAAAGGAAAGTGTACAAGATGATGGTGCTGGTGTATATGATGAAAAAATCCTTGCTTTTTCCTTATTACCCAAAAGCCGAAAAGAGATTATGGATTTATTGGGAATTAGTATGCATACTAAAAATCATGAACGCCATATAATTCCTTTACTTGAAAAAGGTTTATTAGCAATGACTTTGCCGGATAAGCCCAACAGCAAGAATCAAAAATATATCACCACAGAAAAAGGGAAGATTTTGTTCAAAACTAAAAGATAACCATATCATCATTTTTCATGAATTTATTTGACGTTTATTCCATTATCGACATTGAGCCTGTAAGCGGCGACGGATGTTATGTGTATGATAAAGCCGGCCATCAATATTTAGATTTGTACGGCGGTCATGCGGTGATTTCAATTGGTCACAGCCACCCGGTTTATGTTCGCCGTATTACGGAACAGTTGCTGAAAATAGCATTTTATTCCAACTCGGTCGTTATTCCGCAGCAACAGCAATTAGCGGATATGCTGGGACACGCATCGGGTTGCGACGATTACCGGTTGTTTCTGTGCAACTCGGGCGCCGAAGCCAACGAAAATGCAATTAAATTAGCGTCGTTCCGCAATGGACGCAGGAAAGTTCTGAGTTTTGGCAAGGCTTTTCATGGCCGTACGCACGGAGCATTGGCCGTGACCGACAATCCCTCCATCTGTGCGCCGGTGAACACCCGCGAGCACGTGGTCTATGTGCCGTTGAACGACATCAAGGCTGTTGAGGTCGCTTTGTCGAAAGGCGACGTCTGTGCGGCGATCATCGAAGGAATACAGGGACTTGCCGGAATCAACTGTCCCGACGTCGAATTTTTGCAGGCTTTACGCTCACTTTGCGATCAATACGATACGGAACTCATTCTCGACGAAGTACAATCGGGTTACGGGCGGACAGGCAAGTTTTTCGCCTTTCAGTATGCCGGCATTCGTCCCGACGTCATCACCACCGCCAAGGGTATGGGCAACGGTTTTCCTGTGGCGGGCGTGCTGATTCATCCCAAGTACGAAGCAAAATACGGTATGCTTGGAACAACATTTGGCGGCGGTTATTTAGCGTGTGCCGCATCCATTGCCGTACTCGAAGTGATGGAAGAAGAAAGACTTGTTGAGAATGCCTTGAAAACAGGCAATCATCTCATCGAACAACTGAAAAATATCCCGCAAATCAAGGAAGTACGCGGACGCGGGTTGATGATCGGCATGGAGTTTGCCGAACCAATCGCTCCTTTGCGCGACAAACTGATACGCGAACACAAAATATTTACAGGAGCATCATCCGATAAGCACGTCCTGCGAGTACTGCCGCCCTTGTCCCTAACGCCCGGACAAGCCGATCTGTTTGTGGCTTGCCTGAAAAAATGCCTGTAAAGTGGAGTCGTTAATCATCTTAAAAACAGGAGGTAACGTCATCGACCATCCGTCGGCGCTTGACGCTGTATTGCGCGATTTTGCGGCATGGCAAACGCCCGGAATATTAGTGCATGGCGGCGGGAAAATTGCTGACAGGTTGATGGAAAAATTGGGTATCGTGCCTGAAATGGTGGAAGGCCGCCGGATTACCGACCGCGAAACGCTGGATATTGTCACTATGGTATACGCCGGATTGATCAACAAAAACATAGTAGCCACGCTCCAGAGCCATTCGTGTAACGCCATCGGATTGACCGGCGCCGACGCCAATGTGATTCCTGCGCGTAAACGTCCTGTAAAAGAGATAGATTATGGCTTCGCCGGCGACGTCGATCCTGCTTGTATTTCGGGCGACATGCTGGGCAATCTCGTAAAAGCCGGTCTCGTTCCGGTGTTGGCGCCTCTCACGCACGACGGAGCAGGTATGTTGCTCAATACTAATGCCGATACCATAGCATCGGCTGTGGCCGTTGCTATGGCAAAAACATACCGCGTACAACTCATTTTCTGTTTCGGGAAAAACGGCGTATTGCGTGATCCGGCTGACGACAATTCGGTAATCAGTTTCTTGGATGAAGCATTGTACCGGCAATACAGGAACGAAGGCGCGATTACCGCCGGAATGATTCCCAAACTTGACAATGCCTTTGCCGCATTACACAGCGGCGTGGACGAAGTTAGGATTTGCAGTCCGGACGGATTAAAAGCCGGACATTTGGGCGGAACACGCATCCGGTTAAAGAGTTGAATTGCTGACAGGGTTACTTTGTGCCTCATTCTTTACTATACTAACCTCGTTCATAAATTGAGTTATTCAAATAATTGAAATTTCAATGTCAAAAGACTGTCCAAGTCTTTTTGAACCTGACCGGTTATTATTTTGTTTCATTACCAACCGACTAAAATAGAAATTTGACGATTTTAATTTTTATGTTATTGACAACTAATTGATTACAAATTTGTTTTTTTGTTTTCAAAAACCTACCCCCCCTTAAAACAACGATAATTGAGCGACAGTTGGGCTTTTATTTCGACTCCTTGAGCGTTTGGGATACCAGCTTCTGCCTTCAGTTACCACCCATTTCAACTCCAAATGACTTATCAAATGCATCCGAATTAATGCCGCTATGGTGGATAAACATTTTTGTGGAATTTGATTTCGGAAATATTTTTGGGGACACTTTTTGACGAAAAAGAAGTGATTTTTGAGGATCAAAAAATTATTCCCATAAACGAGCGTTTTTGGAAACGCTTAGAGGGGGTTTTCTGGAAAATGTTGGCGAGACCCCTTATTCAAAAGTTGGACATCCAGATAAATATCTCGAAATAGAAAAAATAGTAAACATATTGATAGAGTAAAGGCTCTACAATTTATCGAATGACTCCTGTTTTCCGCAATTCCTAATTACCAAATAGTTACACGGGTGTTGCAAAAAAGTGCGGAAAACAAGAAAAGAGGGTGGGAGACTTGAAAAAATCAAAACGCATGAAACTGAGTGTTTTCCATCTGTTTGATTGCCATACATTCAGCTTCTACCAGCCATCCGGGGCGACATACGGGCGCAAGTACCATCACACGGGGAATGTTCGGATAGCGTTCTCCGACATAACGGCTGACTACTGCAAAATCAGCCGTATCGCGCAAATAGACCACCATGCAGGCTACATCGTCCAGAGTGGCGTCTGCTTCAGCCAATAACGTCTGCATGTTTTCAAAAGTACGGGCGGTTTGTTTTTCAACATCTAAAGGATGTACGATCTCGCCGCGATTGTTGATACTGGCGGTTCCCGAAATAAAAATATGTCGGCGGTCGCCATATTCTACGGAAGCGCCGCGCTCGAAAGTGACGCCGTACTCGTGAGTGGGGTTAAGATGCGTAGGCGCGTGTAAATACTGTATTTGCGAAGGATCGACGCCCGCAATGGCATAAGCGTCCATCAATACCAGTACGTCGGGATGAATGTAGCGGCCTTCGATGCCGGTGCTGGCAATAAAATGCGTTTCCGGCGTCAATCCTTCATTTTCAAAATATTCGCGACGCGCCGAAACCATGCCGGCGTACTGAACATCAACATTCTGCACGTAAATCCAGGTACGGATGCAATTGCGCTCAAGGGTGCAGCCATGCAGGGAAAGGCTTTGCGTATACCGGTCAAATATTTCATGGGTTTGATGTTCGATAGGAGAGGGGAGGGGCGTCAGCGGCGACCGGGATATAGCGCCTGCCGAGCTTCGTTCATGTAACTGCGTATGAAAAAGATGCCCGTAATGTGGACGTTTCATGGTGATCGTTCCGTCGGCGTCGGCGGATAGTTGGGCATTCTCTACAAAATAAAGCCAGACGGACGCTTTAGCGCCGTTCAGGGGCGGTTGATGTACGACGGATACTGCTTCGCCGGCGCTTGCAGTCATACAGGAAGCCTGATTGATGGCGTCGCTTGCAAAAAAACGTTTCCAGACCAGCGTCGCATTTTTTAGTTCGGGTTGTTTTGCCAAGCGTTGTACCGCTTTTTCCAACAGTTGATATTGCGTTTCTGCATTCGCGAAAGCGGCGTACAGTTCAATCATTGCATGAAATTCGGCAACCCCGTGCGCAGGGCTGAAACTTCCCAACCTGACGACAGCGTGTAAATCATTCCATTCTATTTGAGTATGTATCATTGATTAACAGTTTATATTCCAAACCAGAAATTTATTTTTAGCAAAAAAGTATTCGTAGAAGGCAGGCCGAACATCGTATCGAGGTTGTCGGCCCAGCCGGAGACATACTCGTTCTTTCGATTGGATAGGCGTATCCATGCGAAATAAAGTGTTGATCCGGGCAAATATTCCCAACGGAACACTAAATTAGAGCGGAACTCGTTGAAACTGAAATCGGGCGAAGCGAAAGAATAGGTATCGCCATTCTCCGAAACATAGTAACGATCGACCGTTTTCGTTATTTCACCGGACGCGAATTGATGAAAACGCTGGCTGTATTGCCTTGAGGTCGTTTGAGCATCGCGTTTAAAGTCACTGTACGACGCCGTAGATGTGAAGGGCGATCCGTAGAACTGTATGGAAATATCGGGCGTGAGGTTGACTTGCGCGCGCAGGGTTATCCCGTAAGTTTTCTGGGACATTTCACCCATTAGATAATACGTCTTACCGCTGGCAACGGTGGTTTGTTCCACATATTGCAACGTATTGGCGTTCCATTGATAATTGAAACTGCCCGACAGATGGACGTGATTCCCCATACGAAGCGTGATTCCCGGAACGAGCGAATTATACGAACTGTATCCGTTCGTATTGTGTTCGCCGATGTATTGCAACGAGCCCATCACAGGTTTGGCTTTGCTGGTATTGACTTTAATGCTGGTCGAGAAAAAGGCGTCTGTCCGCAGGTCGGGGCCGCCGCGAAGGACGCGGGTATCTAACCGGTTCCACGTATATTTTTCGCTTAATTCCACCTGATAAAGATTCGTAAACATGGTTCTGGCGCCGAATGTAAGGTTGTTTTCGCATGATTTTCCGCCGAAATTCCATTTATTCATCTGATTGAGCGAGAGCGTAGCCGACCGGAAAATTTTCCACGTGTTCGTTTGCCTGAAAATGGCTTCGGTGTTGTTGTTCAGCACATCGGCTTCGCGCAGGTAACCCACGTCGTTGAGGTCGAAACCGGGAGTCAGCCATCCGAACGTTTCCGAAAAATTCCATTTAGCATTGCCTTTGCGTCCGATTTTGAAATATCCTCCGGAGCCTGACAGCGATTGCCGCATCGGGTCGACGCCGAGATAATCCTGCGCCGACGTGCGCTGGTAATCATGCACCGCGTCGCGCTGTCGTCGTTCGATGGCTGCTTCCGAGCCGCTTACCGTACTGAACATTCCCTTGAAATCAATGTAATACAGACGGTTTTTAAAATACTGTGTGAAGTCAATCCCTGCTGCGATGGCATTTGCAACTAAATGATCCCTGAGAAATGACTCGTCTGTCAGCCGGTTGGTAGAAGTAAACATCCCGCCGAGGTAAGTATTGCCTTTCCAGTTTTTTTGAACGCGCGCTACCGTGTAATTGGTGAGCGGTTCTACTGTTACGCGGTTTTCTTCGCTATCGCAGGTCACTCTGGTTGATGTTTTTGCTGTGACGCTCTGTAATACGCCCAATGTCAACCCGCGATTGTTGGCGCCGGTGAGTTTGAGCGCTCCGATGATGGGAACCACATCGCGCTGTTCGACAAAAATCGTCGATCCGTTGCCTTCGGGCCGGAAGCTTGGCGCAGCGCCGATCCGACGGGTATAAAACATCATGTCGCTGCCATACGAGAAATCGAGGATATGCTTTCCTTCAAGGAAGAAAGGACGTTTTTCCTCGAAATAAGTTTCGTATGCCGTAAGATTCATCACCGAAGGGTCCTGTTCCACCTGTCCGTAATCGGGATTGACCGTCACGTCAAGGGTAAAGTCCGACAGTCCTGTTTTGACGTCCAATCCGGCATTGACGTTCCGGAGGGTTCTGCCGCCGTAAGGCCCTTCCTGAGCGGGGCGTTGTTGCAGTTTGCCCATGGTATAGGGCAGAAATTCGACATTGCGCGGACGGGGCAGGTCGGTCATGCCGTGCATATCGCCGAACGAAAATACATGACCGTTGTTTTTCAGCGGAATCATGCTCCAGTTCTGCACTTCGCTGTTGCGCCTGATGACGCGACGAATATGCAGTCCCCACGCGCCATCCTTGGTTTCCTTGTTGTAACGCAATTGGCTGAACGGAATCCGCATTTCGATGGTCCAGCACGAATCTTTCAGATTGACGTGCGTCCGACCTTCCCACACTGCATTCCAGTTCAGATTCACCGTCAGTTTATCGGTCACCACCAAGTCGGTCTTGTTCCCTCCCGCATTGATGTTAAATTCCGGAGCCGCCCAATAATTGTGATACGTGTCGAACGCAATGCTCACCAAATCTCCGATTGAGTTGTCGTCGCGGTTTCCGATGAAACGGATCATCTTTTCGGGATAAGCGTCTTTGGCGATGATTCCCACATAAATATACTTTTCGTCGTACAACAGTTTTGCTTTGGTGGGCGAATTGGAAGGCATACGTTCGTTGGGCGTTACCTGAACAAAATCCTCCGTCCAGACGCCCTGTTCCGCCCAGATGCGATCGTCCAATTTGCCGTCAATCACAGGACGTTCATCGCCAACGATTTTGGTAATATAATACGACCGTTTGTAGGCTTGATCGAAAGGAATGGCCGATTCCTGCGCAAACATACAGAAACAGTACAATGCAGGTATAACAATGATGAGGCGTTTCATGCGTACAAAAATAGATATATTTCATAAGGATTCAAAATAAAAAAGGACTATCAGGATGAAAACGCCGGAATTTAGTTGCTCAATCCCCTCATCGCTTCCACTATTTTCCGGTAGTTTATCGGTTCTTTGAGCTCTGTGTATTTCAGACTGTTATTGTATTTCATGTTTTGTTTCATGCCAAACATGAACATGGGTAATCCGGCGCGTATGGATTTGATTTGACTGATTTCCACATCATACGCATGGTCGAATACCGATGCATCCACCATTATCGCATCGATATGGTTGGGCTGTCTGATGAAGTCGATCCACTGGTGTACGTTTTTGGCCTGCTGAACGGTAAATCCGGCGGCGGCGAGTAAGTTCTCGTAATACATGTACTTCATAACAACGGGTTCTACCACTAATATTAATTTGCCGGCAAACGGCTTCTTGTCGGATGAGGCGTACTGCGGTTTGTCGAAGAAACTTCGGTCTTCGTCTGTGACGGGCAGGTGCGAAATGGTAAAGTAGAAAGTTGAGCCTTTGCCCTCGGTTGATTCTACGCGCATATCTCCGCCCATCATCTGGATAAGCCCGCGCGCAATGGTTAATCCCAGCCCGTTGCCTCCGTATATACGGCTGTTGGTCAGTTCGCCCTGACGAAAACTTTCGAAAATAACCTTCTGAAAATCAGACGCAAGTCCGATACCGGTGTCTTCTACCATAAATTCAAGCTGGTCGGGCGCTGATTTCCGGTATCCGAGACGAATGTGTCCGTTTTGGGTAAACTTGATGGCATTGTCTATCAGATTGGACAACGCCTGACGCAAACGCAGCGGATCTACGTAAGTAATACTGTTTTCGGTAAATTCGCTGTCGTCGAGGAACAGGTTCAGACGTTCGTTGATGCCGTTGGTTTGCAAATAATTATCGAAATACGCATGTAACTCGCGCATCAAATCATTGACCGATACCAGAACTGGGTTGATATTCATCTGATTGGCTTCGATTTTCGCTACGTCGATGATGTCTTCAATCTGTTTTACCAGCCGCGTGCAACTGTTGTTGATTTCGTTGACGTAATCCTGTTTGCTTTCGGGCGGCAGGTCATCGGAAGAGAGGAGTTGCAGGAAGCCGACGATACCGTTGATCGGGGTGCGGATTTCGTGCGACATGTTGGCAAGGAACGCCGATTTGAGTTTATTGGATTCTTCGGCTTTTTCCTTGGCCTGAATGAGTTCTATTTCGTCCATCTTGCGGCGGGTGATGTCGCGGATGACCATGATGATGGAAACCGTCTGGTTTTTAGCGTCCCTGACGGTAGCGGCGGATACTTCGCCAATGAACTCCGTACCGTCTTTATGAAGTAACAAAAGTTGAGGGATGAATTGTACGTTGTCGCTCCACAGTTTCCTGAAAAGTTCCATGGCATGACGGCGGTCGTGCAGATGGACAAACCTTGCCATTTGTTTATCGACAATTTCGACGTCATCGTTCAGGCCGAACAGTTCCAGCGCCTTGGGCGAAACGTAGCGGACGTGTCCGTCGGGGCCGCAAACCACAATAGCGTCGGGCGAGGCAACCGTCAGTTGGCGGTACATGGCTTCCGACTGGCGCATGGCTTCTTCCGCCATTTTGCGGTCGGTGATGTCGGTAGATACTTCCATCTGCACCAACCGTCCGTCCACCCATTCGATTGCTGTTACATCATTTGCGTAGCAACGCCCGTAAAAATCATTGAACTGCTCCCAATGATAAACGCCCGTGAGACGACTGTCGCTGTTGAGATACCTCTTGGGACAGGTGTCGCATACATCATTTTTGCCCGTATGCAGTACCTGCCAGCATATCTGTCCTTCTATTTCCCCGCCAACTAATTTTTTGATACTTTTGTTGGCAAAAAGAATTTTCATCGTTTCGAAATCAACAACGAAAATATTTGCGGCGATGTTGTCCAACACGGTGCGCATGGTTTGCTGCGACAGGCGTATGGCTTCTTCGGCGCGGTAACGGTACGTGGCGTTGGATACGATTTGCGAAAGGCTTTTCAGCAGTTCCACTTCGTTTTGCTCCCACTCTCTGGTTGAGGTATATTCGTCGAAACCGATAAAACCGTAAATAACGCCGTTGAACGACAACGGAAAACAAATTGTCGATTTTACGCCAAGGTGGGCGAGTACTTTGGCAAGTTCGGGTTGGAGGGTATGAATATCAGGCGCATTAACAATTTCACCGGTTTTGAATGTATCGAACACCGGTTGCACGGAATCCATGGGAATAGTCAAGCCCTCGTCGAGGTGTTGTATATCTTTGTTGTACCATTCATAAGTACAATTAATGGAAGTTTCATCGACGTTTTTTTCGTAAATATATACGCGGCTCACTCCGGTATATCCGCCTATTTTGGCAAGTGATAGTTCCATGGCATGAGGCAGGTCTTCGGCCGATTGAACTATATTCAACACTTTGATCAGTATTTCCTGCCGACTGCTGATTATTTCCAGATTTTTCTGCTGGGCTACTACTTCTGCGGTTTTTTCATCGACCATCGTTTCGAGTTCCGTCTGGTATTTTTCCAACTCCATATCGGCTAATTTCTGCTGGGTAACGTCGCGTATGATTTTTCCGAAATAACAGGCGTCGGTTAAATTTATCGGGAAAGTGTACAGTTCCAGAAAATGATTTTTGCCGTCCGGCATGAGCAATTCCCGTTCTGTAAGTACCGGTTCCAGGGTGTGTCCGACTCTGTAATATTCACGCCTCGACTGACGGAAATTTTCCAGCGCTTCTCCGGATTGACGTATCTTTTCGGGAATGATGCCGTGCAAAACCTCCCACTCGTATTTTCCACGCGCTTCTTCGCGCGTGAATCCCAAAATGCGCTTCATCTTTTCGTTCCATTCGACGACTCGCCCTTCGTTGTCCATCATGATGATGCCTTCAAACGACTGATCGATAAAGTTGCGGATGATGTTTTCGGTGTCTTCCAGTTTTTTGATCGTGGTGTTCAACTGGTTGTTGACGGCGTTCAGTTCTTCGTTGGTGGCGTTCAGTTCCTCGTTGGTGGCAAATAACTCCTCGTTGGAAACCGAGAGTTCTCCGGTGCGTTCATTCACGATCATTTCGAGGTTTCGCTCGTTTTCTTCGAGTAATTCGCGTGCGCGTACTTCTTCGGTAACATCGCGACTGATACCGCCCATCATTATCCCTTCAGGCATGTACACAGGAAAATACAAAACATTGTATATTCTGTGTTCTCCTGTTTTACAGTGTTTTATATGACGGGTAATTGCTTTTTGCTCCTTATTGCGCACCACGCTCATCAGTTCTTCTTCGACTTCCCGAAGTTCTTCAACCGGTTGCGTATCAGCCCTGAACAACATTGCCCCTACCTCCCAGATGGGTTTTCCGACAACCGTTTCTTCGCCCAATCCCGATATTTGTTCGTATCCCCTGCTCCATTCCAGTACCGTTCCACCACTGTCCATCAGTACTATTCCGTTAGGCGAATAGTTGAAAATACTGCGGATGGCGCCTTCGCTTTTATGCAGGCGAATTTCATTTTTTTGCGCTTTATGTATTCGTTTGCTGATGTCTTTTATCTTGATAAAAAAACCTGAAACCTTCCCGTCGTCGCCAATTTCGGGAACGATATTGCAAAACACCCACATCGCATCGCCCGATTTACTCAAAACGCGATGTTCATGTTCCATATCTTTTACGCCTTTCTGCATTTCTGTCCGGACAAAGTCGTACAAGGTATTCAGGTCATCCGGATGTATCATTTCCTTCCAACCGGTTTTTCCGGAAAGAAATTCATCTGCCGAGTATCCCAAAATTGAAATACTGTCGGATATTTGCGTCACGGTGAGCCTTTCGTCGTTCACCACATAAAATGTTACCATTCTTCCACGTTCAAAGAGCGTGTTCAGCACCTTTGAAGGAAGTCTGCTTTCCTCCAATTGTGTTCTTAATTCGCGTATTTCGTTTTCTAACTGCGCAATGCGGGTTTCTGTCTGATTCATTTTGTATAGATATTATTTTTTCATACCCTTATACGTACTTTCTTAAATTTTAGTTATAAAATTCGTAAAAAATATGTTTTTTTGTACTCAATTTTGTAGTCATGTTACGGAATAGTACTTTAATTTTGTTGTTGACGCTCGTTTGCGGAAAAGTATGTGCAGGGATTGACGTGGAGTTGGACGTCGTTTTCAGCGACACGACCCTTCAATGCCGGTATTTGTATGTGCTCAGTCCCAATGCAGCAGGAACAAACGACACCTTAGCCGTGTTCGACACCTTGTCGTTCAACGGACGTCATCCGGTAAGCCTCTTTTATACAGTCGCTTCAGAAGGGAAAAATATGCTCTGTGTGGTCGATTCCGGCGGATTACACATCGAAAGCAATTCATTCGGAATATCGCCGCGACGCACTGTCTTTGCAGTTCGTGCCGGACGGCAGCAAATCAAAGTAACCGCAAAAGACTATCTCTATCCGCTCAAAAACGAAGACGAACGTTCGTATTTTGTCTTCCTGCTCATCTTTTTTGTGGTGAAAATGATGATTACCGCCATTTTCGTTTTTTCTTCAAAACTGCCAAAACGTTTGATAACCATTGCTTCGGGCGCTTTCCTGCTCAGCGCCTTTGCCGACTGGCTGCTGCCTGTCCATTACCTGTACCGTTTTGTAGTAATAGCGCTTTGCGAATATCTCATGATGACAACTTTTGGCCGCAGATCAATATCGTGGCTACGGGCGTCTGCACTGATTGTGACAGTGAACGTAGCCGGATACGGGATCATTGCCATCCTGTATTTAACGTTTGTATTTTGGTAAAAGTTACTGTCTTATCAAAAAGTAAAATGGGTTGTATCTATCTTTATTTAAACCAATTAACCCTTAAAATTGCTCCTTTTTACCACTAAATTTTTACTATAGCCATAAAAAAAATTTAATTCGTGAATTAGTGGCAAATAAAAACGGACTTTTAATGCGCTTCCAGCCAGTTTTTACCTTCTCCTATTTCTACGGTCAGCGGGATGGCGAGCGGATAAGCCCCTTCCATTTCGCGGCGGACGATTTCCTTTACCTGATTCAGTTCCGGCGTCCAGACGTCGAACACTAATTCGTCGTGTACTTGCAGGATCATTTTCGATTGCAGTCCGTTGGCGCGGAAAGCGTCGTGGATGCGGATCATCGCTACTTTGATGACGTCGGCGGCCGAACCCTGCAACGGCGCGTTGATGGCGTTGCGTTCGGCCATGCCGCGCACGACGGCGTTTGCCGAACGGATGTCGGGCAGGTAGCGGCGGCGTCCCATCAGCGTTTCTACATAGCCCTGTGTGCGCGCCTTTTCGATAACGTCGTTCATGTAACGCCGCACCTGCGGGTAAGCGTCGAAATATCCCGAAATCAGTTCCTGCGCTTCACTGCGCGGTATCCCAAGTCGTTGCGACAGGCCGAACGCCGATATACCGTATATGATACCGAAATTGGCTGTTTTTGCTTTGCGCCGCATGTCGGAGGTTACCTCGGCAAGGGGTATGCCGTATATTTTGGCGGCAGTGGCTGCGTGTATGTCGGCGTCGCGGCGGAAGGCTTCCAGCATGTTCGGGTCGCCGCTCGTATGCGCCATCAGCCGCAGTTCGATTTGCGAATAGTCGGCCGAGAGCAGCAGATGGTTGTCGTCGCCCGGTATGAAGGTTTTACGCAGTTCGCGGCCACGATCCTCGCGAATCGGTATGTTTTGCAGATTGGGATCGGTGGAACTGAGCCGTCCGGTGGACGTTACCGCCTGATTGAACGAGGTGTGGATACGTCCGGTACGCGGGTTGATCAGTTTGGGCAACGCTTCCACGTAAGTGTTCTGCAATTTTTTCAATCCGCGGTATTCTAATATCTTAGATACAATCGGATGTCGACCTTCCAGATTGGTCAGTACTTCCTCGTTGGTGGAAAACTGTTTGGTTTTGGTTTTTTTGGTGTTTTTATCGCCTTCGCCGATTTTCAGGCGTATGAACAACACATCGCCCAACTGTTTCGGCGATGCAATGTTGAACCGTATTCCCGCCAGCCCGTATATTTCTTCTTCCAACTTTCCGATGTCGGCGCTGAGTGTCTGTCCGAATGTCTCCATGGCGGATACGTCGATTTTTACGCCTGCGGCTTCCATTCCGGCAAGGACTTTGACCAAAGGCATCTCGACGGTTTGCGCCAGACCGCTCATGCCGTTTTCTTCCAGTTCCTTTTCGAGCCGTTGCTGCAACTGCAAGGCGAGGTCGGCGTCCTCGGCGGCATATTCAGCAATTTTGTCGGGTGGAGACTGTCGCATGGTCAGTTGGTTGCGTCCGCTTTTCCCGATAAGGGTTTCGATACTCACCGGCGAATAGTCCAGGAATTTTTCCGAAAGGTAATTGAGGTTGTGGCGCTGTTCGGGTTGCAGCAAATAATGAGCCAGCATGGTATCGAACATTGTGCCGGAAACATCTGTCCCATACTGTTTCAGTACCAAAACATCGAATTTCAGGTTTTGACCGATTTTACGGATGGCAGGATTTTCAAACAGCGCTTTAAATTCGTCGACTACCGCCTGCGCTTCTTCCTGAGATTCAGGAACGGGTACATACCAGGCATGGTGCGGTTTTACGGCAAACGACATGCCCACTAATTCGTTACCAAACGTTTCGAGCCCCGTTGTTTCCGTATCGAAACAAAATTCTTTCATTTCTTGCAGCGTTTCAATCAGTTGCCGGCGTTTTTCGGGCGTATCGGCAATGATATATTCGTGCGTCACGGTGTTGATGTTTTGGTAGATTTGTTCGATCTCACCCCCCGTCACCCTGTTGACCTCACCCCCCGTCACCCTCTCCGCAGGAGAGGGAGGGGCGTCGAACAGGCTTAACTGTTGCGGAGCAGCCGGTGGAGTGGGAGAGGGGCGCCCTTCCAGACGGGCAAGGAATGTACGGAAATTAAGTTCCTTGAATAGTTCTTTGAGTTTTGCCGTATCGGGCGTTTTCAGGAGATAATCTTCTTCCGAAAACAGAATCGGCATCTTGGTGCAGATGGTCACCAATTTCTTCGACAACAACAGGTTTTCCCTGTCTGCGATGATTTTGTCGCGGTTGGCGCCTTTCACCATGTCGATATTGGCCAGCAGGTTCTCTACGGTGTCAAATTCGGCGATGAGTTTCGTGGCGCTTATTTCGCCGATGCCTTTTACTCCGGGCACGTTGTCGGATTTGTCGCCCATCAGAGCCAGCACTTCGATGAACTGTTCGGGATATTTAACGCCGTATCTTTCGCATACTTTGGCCGTGTCGAGTGTTTCGGCGTCGCCGCCCGAACGGGAGGGTTTGTAGATGAAGATATTGTCGCCGACCAATTGTGCAAAGTCCTTGTCGGGCGTCATCATATATACTTTGTAGCCGACTTCGGCCGCTTGTTTGGCAATAGCGCCTATCACGTCGTCGGCTTCGTAACCGTTGTGCTGGACAATCGGGATACGGTACGCCTCCAAGAGTTCCTTGATACGCGGTACAGATTTGACGATTTCTTCAGGGGTTTCCTCGCGTTGCGCTTTATAGAGGGGGTACATTTCGTGCCTGAAAGTAGGCGTCGGAGGGTCGAAAACCACAGCTATATGGGTTGGTTTTTCCTTGGCGAGCACCTCCTCAAGGGTGTTGGCGAACCCGAAAATGGTGGATGTATTGAATCCCGACGGACTGTACATCGGGTTGCGGATGAAGGCGTAATAGGCACGGTATATCAATGCGTAAGCGTCTAAGAGAAAAAGTTTTTTGTCGGACATAGAATATTTGTTTTTTTGATTGTTGATAAAAAAACAAAAGTAATAAAAATCAATTTTCTAACCTGAATTATTCATGCTTTCATCTATTTTTTCCAAAAATATTTCCAGGCAGGAATAACTGCTATTTTTTCGTTTTGCATTTCCTGATTATATGTAATAATTGTCTTTTTATTTATTTTAACATTATCTTCAATCGTAGAGAAGCCGCCAAATTCCCGTTTATTGTTTTTAGAGGTTAGTTCATAACAAACTTGTATCGCTTGATATTCAATCCCTTTTTTAATAACAAAATCGCACTCTCCATTATTGTTGGTAAAAGTTATCTCGTCGAATTGTCGTTTTTGCAATTCATTAAAAACAAAATTTTCAAAAAGTTTTGATTTATTGTCCCAAAAGCGATACGAAACAGCGTTAATGATTCCGTTGTCGGCTGCGTACAATTTGTGACTATTGCGGATATTTTCTTTCAATGAAAAAGCAAAGTTGGATACATCGCTGATGATGTAACTGTCATTAAGTATGTATAAATATTTCTTGGCAGTGTTTTCATTGCTTCCCGCCGCCGCTCCCAAACTTTTATAAGAGAAGACCGAACCGATATTTGAAATACTGTAAAGCAGCAGTTTTTTGAAAGTCGTAATATCTGCTATTTGATAGCGTGAAATGCAATCTTTCATTATGATTGAGTCAAAATAACCGGTTAATAGATTCGTTTTTATCTCTTCATTTTTGGTAGAAATAATTTCAGGGAAACAGCCCCATTCCAAGCATTTGTCGAGTAATTGCAAGACTTTCGGCGTATTACTTACCAAATCAAAATAAGAATTAATATTATTTTGACTCAAAATTTCAGTAAATGAATAGGGGAAAATGGAATTATCTAAATATCTGCCCGACAGGAAAGTAGAGTATTTATTTTGTAAAAATGATGAATTTGAACCGGTTACAAATATTTTTTTGAAAGTTTCGGTATCATACACACTTTTCACAAAAGTTTCCCATTTATCAACAACTTGCACTTCATCCAAAAACAGATATTCTATTTTTTCGCCTGTTATTTTTTCAGCCATTTGAATAAGAGTATAGATTGAAGCGGGATTGTTCCAAATTTCAAAAAACAGCGGGTTATCCAAATTCAATTTCAAAATAGATTTTGGCTTATTCTCTTTCATTAATTCGTTGATGAGCATAGCGAACAGTGAAGATTTTCCACTTCGTCGAATACCTGTAAGTATTTGAATATGCTTTGTTTGTAGATTCGTTTTTAACGATTCAAATACTTCTCTGTGCAGCAAATTTGAATACTTTTTGCCAGTCCAATGTGGATTTTGATTGATGATTGTCTGTTCCATATCAAAAAATTTCTGCAAAAATACAGATTTTTAACGAAATCTAATTCGATAAAATAATATTGTTTGCGAATTTGTTTTCGATAAATATGCTAAAACTGTCCCCAAAACCATTTGATTAAATGTATATCAATGATCATCGGGAAAAGAAAACCGAATACTGCGCCCAGCAGATGCGCGTCGTGGTTGATGTTATCGCTGGCTTTGCGCGCCGAATAATAAGAATACAGCAGATACAGGGGGCCGAAAAGATATGCAGGGATGGGAAGTACCCCCATGAACAGCAGCGTCATTTTCGGGTCGAAAAAGATGCTGCAAAACAACACCGCCGATACCGCTCCCGACGCCCCGACGGAATTGTACCAGACGTCGTCCTTATGCTTGTACAGTGTGGTAAGCGTCGCTATCGCCATACTTGCAAAATAGAAAATCACATACCACAATATCGGGAACGTCATCCATGTACGGGCAGCCATGATCCAGAATGCGCCTTCGATGACAGGGCCGAATGAAAACAGAACCAGCATGTTGATAATCAAATGCGCCCAGTTGGCGTGAAGAAAGCCGTGCGTGATGACGCGGTACCATTCTTTGCGGTGATATACCTGATAAGGATTGAATTGTAACCGAAGGAATAATGTTCTGTTTGAAAAAGCAAGCACAGAAATAACCGAAGTGACGATGACGATGAACAGAGTCATGATAAATGATGAATTAAAAATTTGCGGCAACCATTTTACACAAAAAAGCATATTCGAGCGCCGTTTCGCGGTATTGCTCAAAACGTCCCGATGCGCCTCCGTGACCAGCGTCCATGTTGGTGTGCAGGAGCAGGAGGTTGTCGCCGGTTTTCAATTCGCGGAGTTTGGCTACCCATTTGGCAGGTTCCCAATATTGTACCTGCGAATCGTGCAAACCTGCGGTCACCAGCATATTGGGATAGGTTTGCGCAGTTACATTTTCGTAGGGCGAGTACGACATTATATAACCGTAATATGTTTCGTCGTCGGGGTTACCCCATTCGTCGTATTCGCCGGCAGTAAGCGGTATGGATTTGTCGCTCATCGTAGTAACTACATCCACGAAAGGCACTTGCGCTATCACGGCTTTGAAGAGGTTGGGACGCATGTTCACTACGGCGCCCATCAGCAAACCGCCGGCGCTTCCGCCCATGGCGCAAAGGTGACCGGTGTCGGTGTATTTTTCGGCGATGAGATATTCTGCGCAGGCGATGAAGTCGGTAAATGTGTTGCGCTTGTTCAACAGTTTACCGTCGTCGTACCATTCGCGTCCGAGCGTCTGTCCGCCGCGAATGTGTGCAATGGCAAACACAAAGCCTCTGTCGAGCAAACTGATACGCGCTACGGAAAACGTCGGGTCAATCGTATATCCATACGATCCGTACCCATAAAGCAACAACGGCGTATGTTCGTCTGGATGCGTGTCTTTCCGGTATACCAACGAAATGGGAATTTGTTTGCCATCCCGCGCAGGAGCATACAAACGTTTTGCGATGTATTCATCGGGGTTGAAACCGCCTACAATTTCCTGCTGTTTGAGAAGCATTTTTTCGCGGATGCGCATGTTATAATCGAAAGTGGAATTGGGCGTGGTGAGCGAACTGTACGAAAATCGCAAATAGTCGGTATCAAATGCCGGATTGTACGATATGTAGGCAGTGTAAACTTCTTCGCCAAAATCCAGATAGTGTTCTTCGCTTCCGTTCATCGGACGGATACGCAATTGCGTCAGTCCGTTTTTGCGTTCGGCAATCACCATAAAATCTTTGAATACTTCTATTTCTTCGATAAGAACATCATTGCGGTGAGGAATGACCTCTTTCCAGTATTCTTTCGAAGGCTGGCCGACGGTAGTTTCCATCAGCCGAAAGTTTTTAGCATGGTAGTTGGTTGCAATGTAGAATTTGTCCTGATAATGCGCCAGTTGGTATTCCAATCCTTTTTCGCGGGGTTGCACCATACGAAATGCCCCTGCTGGATTAGCGACGTCGAGAAAGCGATATTCAGTAGAAGTATTGCTTTCCGCCATCATAATAATCATCCGGTCGGATTTTGAGCGATAAACCTCTAATTCGTAAGTTTCGTCTTCTTCGTAAAATACAAGTCTGTCGGGTTGGGCGTTACCCATCGCGTGCGCCATCAGCTTTTCCGACCGCAGAGTTTCCGGATTTTTCAGAGTATAAAAAATGGTTCTGTTATCATCTGCCCAAGCCAGATAATCTGTTGTTCCACTGATGACAACATCTGTCTGCCAGCCGGTTTTCAAATCTTTGAACATCGTAGTATAAAGTCGACGACCGACAGTATCTACGCAATAAACCAGCGTTTGGTTATCCGGGCTTACTTCATAGTTGCCGATATGAAAGTAGGTATGACCGTTTGCCATCGCATTTCCGTTGAGCATCACTTCTTCGGTAGCGTTCATCGTTCCCTTACGACGACAATACAGCGGGTATTCGCCGTTCTGTTCGTAACGGGTGTAATAAAAATACCCGTTTTTGAGATACGGAACCGATTGGTCATCCTGTTTGATACGCGATGTGATTTCGGTAAACAAACGTTTCTGAAAATCTTCCGTATCGTTCATTACAGATTTTGTATAGGCATTCTCAGCTTCAAGATAAGCCGTCACCTGAGGGTTATCGCGCTCATTGAGCCAAAAATAGTTATCCACACGTTCATGTCCTGCAGTGGAAAGGGTTACGGGTATTTTCTGCGCTTTGGGCGGATTCATTTGATTTTTGGATGTTTTTGACTGGCAAGCAGATAATATGACAATTATCCCTGCACATAATATATTTAACGACTTCATGGCAAAATAATTTGACCCTGCAAAGGTACGAAATAATTAAAAGCATGCATATTTTAAATCGATTGAGGCGTCAGATATTTTTTTCAATAATAAAGAAAAAAGAATTATCTTTGGGGGTCGTTCAAAAAACGACGCAATCATAAACGCAGTATATATGAAGAAGATAGTTGCCTTGACCGGCGCAGGCGTCAGCGCCGAAAGCGGAATCACTACCTTTCGCGATTCGGGAGGTATGTGGGAACAGTATGATGTGATGGAAGTAGCCAGCATTGACGGTTGGCGTAAGAATCCGCAATTGATGTTGCGCTTCTACAACGATCGCAGGAAACAGCTTGAAGAGGTTGTACCCAATGCGGCGCATCGTATTTTGGCCGAATTGGAAAAAGATTTTGACGTAACCGTCGTCACACAAAATGTGGACAATCTGCATGAGCGTGCTGGAAGTTCAAAAATTCTGCATCTGCACGGCGAACTGACCAAGGCGCGCAGTTCCATCGATCCCGATCTGGTTGTCGATATTGGATACCGCCCGATCGAATGGGGCGAAAAAGCGCCCGACGGAAGCCAGTTACGGCCGCATATCGTCTGGTTTGGCGAAGCAGTTCCGATGATTGGAACGGCTGCCGATGTGGTGGCCACCGCCGACACAGTGATCATTATCGGCACCTCGCTCAATGTATATCCTGCTGCCGGTTTGGTAGGATATGCCGACCGCAAAGCGTCCATTTACCTGATAGACCCGAATGAAGTTTCCTGTGCCGGACGCAATATCACCATGATTCGCGAAAAGGCAACCGTCGGAATGGAAAAATTGAGGGAGATACTATGTGATAATTGTTAATTAATTACAGTTAATTCATTCACAATTCGTTTGGCGCCATATACCTTTTCGGTAATGAACAAAATATAGCGGATATCCGCTATGATGTTGCGGCATCGGGCAGGATCGTAGAGTACATCGCTCATGGTGCCTTCCCAGTTACGGTCGAAGTTCAGTCCGATGAGTTCGCCTTTGCCGTTGAAAACAGGGCTTCCCGAATTACCTCCCGAAGTGTGGTTCGAAGCAATAAAACACACCGGCACTGTATTGTTAATGGCATACTGTCCGAAATCTTTTTCTTGGTACGCTGTTTTCAAGGCTTGCGGCGCTTTGTAATCGTAAACGTCGGGATTGTCCTTTTCCATGATACCTTCTAATGTGGTATACGGCAGATATTCCACTGCATCGGCCGACGAATATCCTTCAACACGTCCGAAAGCGACGCGCAAGGTTTGATTGGCGTCGGGATAAAATGTCTTTTGCCGGTCGATGAGCAGTTGGGCGGCCATGTATACGCGCGAAAGACTGTCGGCCTGCTGCGACAGATAGATATAGGGTTCGCGGACTTTTTCACCGAGCATTTGACGACCGCTCCGGTAAATGGCTAAGAAAGGATCAGCGGCTATGCGTTTTGTATTTTTCTTTGTGCGGTTGGTCAATGCTTCGTACAGCGTTTGATATGAACGGAATACAGATTGCGCATAAACTTCGTCGGCCCACCGCTCAAACGAACCTCTGTATTTCCGGAATCCGGCAGTTAATTCGTCAAAATGATATTCCGAAGGCGTCCGATCATAATACGCTTTCATCATCGCCACAAAAATATCGTGGTCGATGGACGCAGAAAAATCCTTGTAAAATGCGGCAGCCGTTTTGAGAAACGTCTCAATTGCCTTCCCTGACGCTTCAGTGTTTCCGGAAGAAGATACTGCGGCGTCATATTGTCCCGCTAATTTCACCAATTCAATGGCCGTCACCGTTTCGGGATAATACGCCGATACCTGACTGAGCGGTTCCATCGCTTCCGTATTCCGGCGCAGTTGATGCAACAGTTGTCCGTAATCCTGCGTCCATTGCGGATTGGATTGTACGCTGCGCATAAAATCCTCTTCATAACTTTGTTTTTTCTTCACTCCGTCCACACGGTCGACGCCACGAATCACGCCTTGCCATTTTTTCCATGCGTTGCTTACCGATGCGTACTTGGCGGCATACTGTATTCGGGTAGCGCGGTCGGCCTGCATATAACCGCTCATAATCGTAAGACGCTGAGTGCGCAAAGCCACCCGCGCAGGATAATTCCGGTGTACTAAATAATCCAATTCATACGAACTGATGTATTCGTCGGTTACAGCCGGATAGCCGTATACCATGGTAAAATCGTCCTGCCTGACGCCGGCTACGGATACCGGTACGTATTGCCGCGGCCGGTACGGTACATTGTCGGGCGAATAATTGGCAGGCTGATTGTCTTTATCCGCATATATCCTGAAAATGCTGAAATCGCCCGTGTGACGCGGCCATATCCAGTTATCGGTATCGCCTCCGAACTTGCCGATGGCCGATGGCGGCGCTCCTACCAACCGCACATCAGAAAATACTTCGTAAACATACATGAAATACTGATTACCCTTATACAATGGCTTGATGTCCACACGATAACTGCCTTTGGGCAGGTTCGCCCTTCGGATGCGCGAAATGACGATCCGAAGGCTGTCGGCACGCTGTTGTTCGTTCATCACAGGAGTGATATTTTGCATCACTAACTCCGTCACATCCTCCATTCGTTGCAGAAAAGCGACACTCAATCCCGGATTGGGCAATTCTTCTTCAAACGAATGCGCCCAGAAACCATCGGTCAGGTAGTCGTGTTCCAGCGAACTGTGCGACTGTATCTGTCCGTAACCGCAATGATGATTGGTCAGCAGCAGGCCCTGAGGCGACGCCACAACTCCGGTGCATCCGCCGCCAAACAGCACAACGGCGTCTTTCAGGCTTGCACGGTTGATGCTGTATATATCTTCTGCCGTCAATGTCAGCCCCATCTCCTGCATCCTCTGGTAGCGGGTTTGCCCGAGTAACAAGGGAATCCACATACCTTCGTCGGCGCGTGCCGACGACAGCAGGGAAACAATTAAAACAATAACTAAAATTCTCTTTGAAGTGCTCATAATGATTTATAAATATTTCATTTTCTTTTTTCGGGAAGTAACCTGACGAAGCGCTCTCACCACGTTTATGCGGGCGATAAATTTTCATTTTTGCACTGCCGTTTCTGCGGGGTTACTGCCGCCGTTACGCCAACTTAGCGTAAGCGATCTCACCGAAGGTAAACTTCTTTCAAATTAGTCGGCTGAAATTTTACAAGTTTATGTATAAGCCCTTTCGGTCCTTCGCTGATAAATTCAAAGGACATCATATTATCGCTTGATGCCAACGGATATTTTGGTAAATTCATTTTTCGGGTCTTATTGTTTTAAATTTTGGGCAAACGTACATGAAAAAACTTAATTTTCAAAATAAATTTTTCTCTTGTTTCAATGTCGCACTGTCTCCATAGCATCGCATACAACGTCCGGCGGCTTGGCGAAGCGGCGGCTTTCACTAAACGTTCTGCGGAGTACTTCCGTTCGTGTTCGCACTGCCATGTTTGCGGGGTTATTGCCGCCGTTGCGCCAAACCGCCCGTTAGAGACGATGCGGCGAAAGCATCGTCGAGACCGCACCGAAATGGAGTACAATCCGACAAAGCAGTGGAAACCGTACCGAGTATAGAATTCTGCCGACAACGAAGTGAAACTCCATTGCCTATATCCTTGTCCTTTCCTGATTTAGGTTGACTATTTGTTTCTCCTAATGAATTTACTCAAAATTTAGATGCGTTTGCCCTGGTTAATTGCATCCTTATATTGTTTTTTTTGTAAAAAAAATGTATTTTTGCCGTGTTAAATTATTAGACATCATTCATGGCAAAGCGGATAAAAACGACAACCACAGGGATAGCCCAAGCGGCAAGCGGCAAAACTTCAGTTGCGGCGACAGGCGTAAAAAAGCGCAAAACCGCAAAAAAGGCGCCGGTCGAAGTTCCGGAAGGGAAGTATATAGACTTGCGGACAGACTTTGGCTTTAAGCATATTTTCGGTGATAAGGAGTTTCTGATGAACTTTCTGAAC
>Ga0082212_10001297_pt1 | contig 36894 bp, 30 predicted proteins | sample TergutNt197P3_FD_71548 | JGI IMG/M metagenome (GOLD analysis project Ga0082212, IMG submission 71548) | Neocapritermes taracua P3 segment gut microbial communities from Petit-Saut dam, French Guiana - Nt197 P3 | ecosystem: Host-associated > Arthropoda: Insects > Digestive system > Gut ...
GACGTTTGCGAGTGAAACTCGGGGGCGAGCCGATCATCCGAAATGCCGTTGATCCCGATGTGATCGGCGGAATTGTTGTCCGCGTTGGAGATACGATTTACGACGCCTCCATCGCTTCCCAACTTCTTAACGTGCGTCAAACCATGATTGCCAGGAGTACCCATGAAATTCAAAGCCGACGAGATCGCTTCCGTCATTCAGAAGGAAATTGAACAGTTTGAAAGCCAAATCGACGTCCGAGAAGTCGGTCGCGTGCTTGAGGTCGGGGACGGCATCGCCCGTGTCTATGGCCTGAGCGGTGTCATGTCCAATGAGATGATCGAGTTTCCCAAAAGCGGCGTGACCGGGCTTGCGTTCAACCTCGAAGAAAACAGCGTCGGGGTCATTCTGCTCGGCGATTACCTCGCGATGGAAGAAGGCGACGAAGCTCGAACGACCGGCAAGTTGTTGCAGGTGCCCGTCGGGGAAAGCCTGCTCGGTCGCGTGGTCGATCCGCTCGGCAATCCGCTCGACGGCAAAGGGGCGATTGTCGCAAAAGAGTCGCGTTTCGTCGAAACCGTTGCACCCGGTGTTGCCGACCGTCAACCGGTTCGCCAGGCATTGCAGACGGGGATTAAGGCCATTGATGCCATTACGCCCATCGGTCGCGGCCAGCGCGAGTTGATCATCGGCGACCGCAAAACCGGCAAAACGGCAATCTGCATCGACACGATCATCAATCAAAAAGGTACCGGCGTGAAGTGCGTTTACGTGGCCGTCGGGCAAAAGGACTCGACCGTCGCGGGCATCATCGAAATACTCCGCGAACACGGTGCGATGGACTACACGACGGTCGTTGTGGCCGGTGCGAGTACGGCGGCACCGTTGCAATACATTGCCCCGTATGCCGGTTGTGCGATGGCCGAGTTTTTCATGGTCAAAGGCGAGCACGCATTGGTGGTTTACGACGACCTTTCCAAACAGGCGGTGGCCTACCGTCAGTTGTCGCTGCTCATGCGTCGTCCGCCGGGACGCGAAGCCTACCCGGGCGATATTTTTTACTGTCACAGCCGATTGCTCGAACGGGCGGCGAAACTGTCCGACGACCTCGGCGGCGGTTCGCTGACGGCATTGCCGATTGTCGAAACGCTTGAGGGCGAAGTGTCCGCATATATTCCGACGAACGTGATTTCGATCACCGACGGGCAGATTTACCTGCAACCCGACTTGTTCTTTCGCGGGCAACGACCGGCCATGAACGTCGGTATTTCCGTCAGCCGTGTGGGCGGTTCGGCGCAAGTGCCCGCGATGAAACAGGTCGCCGGCGGTTTGCGACTCGACCTTGCGGCATTCCGCGAACTGGAAGCGTTTGCTCAATTGGGTTCCGATCTCGACGCGGCCACGCAAACGCAACTGGATCGCGGCTATCGCATGAACGAGTTGCTCAAACAGGGACTCTGCAAACCGATGCATGTGACCGACCAGATTTTGGTCATTTACGCCGGCACACGCGGGTTCCTCGACACGATTGACATCCCGCAAATCCGCAAATGGGAAGCGGAATTCCTCGATCACGTCCACACCGAAAAACGCGACCTGTGGAACGCCGTCACCGACGGTAAAAAATTGACCGACGAACTGAAAGAACAAGTGGAAGAAGTGATTTCGACGTTTAATCAACGGTTTGTGAAGGCGTAATGTGACGTTAAGTGGTGTTGGAGAAAAGGTTTTGTGGCAAGGGGCTTTTGATGGAAATCGTATCAGTCATCAATTATAAAGGCGGAGTTGGAAAAACCACCGTCACAACAAACCTTGCCGCTTATTTAGCTTCACAAGGAAAAAAAGTTCTGTTGATTGACATGGACCCACAAGCCAGTTTGACATTTTCGTTTGTTAAAGTGGAGTATTGGGAACAACATCTTCAAGATAAAACAACGATTAAACAGTGGTTTGATTGTATTATTGGCGGAAAAGAAAAAACAGTTCTTGTTTCAGATATGATCATTGAACCGGTTGCGGTAAACCGTTATTTCAACGCAGGCAAGATTGGTTTGATTGCTTCCCATTTGGACTTAATCAATATTGATTTGGAACTTGCCACACTCTTGGGTGGTGCAAGTTTGACGCAAACAAAAAAGAATTATGTCAAGGTTCATGGAAATCTAAGAAAGGCACTCAAAAGCATTTCTGAAGACCAATACAATATTGTGTTGATTGATTGTCCCCCGAACTTTAATATTGTTACAAAAAATGCACTCATTGCATCTGATTACATTTTAGTTCCAGCAAAACCGGATTTTCTTTCAACGTTGGGAATAGAATATCTCCAAAGAAGTGTGAGTAATCTGACGAAAGAGTATAATGAATTCCTGGATGGATTGCCTGGTGAAGAAAAAATTCACCCTGATTATCTGGGTGTTATCTTCACTATGGTCGATGAAAACAGAGGTATGCCTCAGCAGATATTGCGACACTATATTAATGAAACCAAACGCAATATCGATATTCCGATTTTCGAAAAATATCTGCTACGCTACAATAGTGTTTATGCCATCGCACCTGATCAATGCATACCTGTATTTCTACAAGGGAACGACCGTGTTGTCACAAATCTCAAAGAAATCGGAAAAGAATTTATGAATAGAATGAAATGGTCATGGATGGAAAAATGAACAGATCATTGTTAAAAGAAGAAATTATTGAAAAACTTATACAGGAAGTTGACTCTTTTTCAGATAGTGACTGGGAAAAGCTGGAAAACAAAGCTTATGAAACAAAGCTCCGTGTTATAAGAGTTGCTAATAAAAAAGATAAAATTGTATTTGATTTGTCTGAATCGCGGATGTCGCGGATTGTCGAAGAGCTGAATGGTTTTTCAACGCGAGAAGATGGGAAAACATTTTTAGAAGCGCAGTTAAAGAATAGAAAATCAGCAGAGCAATTTGCAAAATATCTGTCCGTTGCTTGTACAAAGCAAGACAAAAAGGAGGATTTGATCAATAAAATTGTCAATACGACCATTGGAGCCAGACTCAGATCACGAGCGATTAAGGGAAAAAATTAATGCCACAGACACGAGAACCTGACAGACAAATTGATACGATTAAGGACGCATAAATCCCTTCGTGGCGAATACAAAAAAAGGAGAAACAAAATGTCATACACAGTCACAAAAAAAACGGGTTGGTTCGAACGCATGGGCAATTCGTTCGGCGGGATCATTTTCGGTCTCGTTCTCTTTGGCGTCGGTACGATTGTCTTATGGTGGAACGAAGGCAACTTCGTGAAAACCAAAACCGCGTTGAAAGAGGCACAGGGTGTTGTCACAGAGTTGGCCGACATCGGCAAGGTCGATAGTGCAAGCAACGGGCAACTGGTTCACGCGACCGGTCTGGCGGAGACGAAAGATATTCTGGAAGACCCTGTTTTCGGCATTTCCACCAACGCGATTCGGCTTGAACGTGCCGTCGAGTTTTATCAATGGGTGGAAGACTCAAAAACGGAAACAAAGCAAAAATTGGGCGGCAGTGAAGAAAAAGTCACCACCTATACCTACAAAAAAGACTGGGTGAAAAGCCCGGTGGATTCCTCCCGGTTTCACGATCCCGGCGCACGCGAAAAAAATAAAAACACCGCCATTGCGAAGATCGAAGATTTTAAGGTTCAAGCAACAGACGTGACTTTTGGGGCATATCGGCTCCCGGAATTTCTCATTAGTTCCATCAGCGGTTCCGAATCCTATACGGTTGAGCTTTCCGATGAAGAGATTGCAAAACTGAATCAGCAGATTGCACCGCCTCCTACGCCGACACAACCTCCGACACTATCCCCGACGGATTCGACGACGCTGGACGTAACATCGTTTGACGCAACATCAATTGACGCATCATCGTTTGGCGCGATTGACACATTTGATACTTATGATACAGGGGTTGCCGGTGATACAGGGGTTGCCGGGCAAACCACCGAGCAAACCGTTGTGCCTGCCGTGCCGACAACGCCCCCATTGGTCAATCAGATGGTGCATGTGAGCGGCAACACGATTTATCTGGGACACGCACCGGCGCAACCGGCCATCGGGGATGTACGTGCCACGTTCAAACAAACGAAGCCCAGTAACGAAGTCAGCCTCGTTGCGAAATTGAACAACGACACCTTTGAAAAATTCGTTGCCAAAAACGGCAAGACGGTCAGTATGCTTTCCGTGGGAACGATCAGTGCCGAAAACATGTTCGAGTCGGCCCATGCTACTAACTCGATGCTGACGTGGATTTTGCGTGCCGTGGGAATTTTCCTTGTATGCCTCAGTCTGAGAATGATGGTTGCCCCGTTGGATGTGCTTGCCAGTGTGATTCCGTTCCTGGGAAAACTCGTCGGCGTCGGCACGGGACTGTTCAGCCTGCTGTTCGGAATGGCCTGGTCGCTGATGATTATCGCGCTGGCTTGGCTGTTCTATCGTCCCTTGATTGGCATCCTCATTTTGGCTGCGGCAGTGGGATTGATCGTGTTGCTGTATTCCAAACGACGGGTTGCTACCTAATTTTTTCACCACGAGTTTTATTCACCACGAAGGGCACGAAGAAACACGAAGGGGGGTTTTGTGAAATTGAAAGGGGAAAATAGAAATTAATGGATGCAACTTTGAATTTACGCATGACGTTGCAGTTTGGGAAAACTTACGGAGAGTGCCAGCATCCCGTCAGGGATGCATCTTTCGGTAGAAAAAAACACGCCACCTTAAGTCCCGCATCCCGTAGGGATGCGACTCTCGGTAAAAAGATTATGGCACATACGTTTACAAAAATTCACATCCATGTTGTTTTTGCCGTGCAAAACCGCGAGTCGCTGATACAAAAATCGTGGCAAGAACAATTATATAAATATATCATCACGATCATCCAAAAACACGGACACAAAGTTTTGGCAATCGGCGGAATGTCCGATCACATTCATATTTTGTTTGGATTTCGACCGACACAGGCATTATCAAATTTGATGCAAGAGGTAAAACGCGACAGTTCGGAATGGATAAACCGGCAACGTTTGTCTTTGGGACGGTTTTCATGGCAAGAGGGTTACTCCGCATTTTCATACAGTCAATCACATGTGATGCAAGTGGTTAAATATATAGAAACACAGGAAGAACACCATAAAAGGAAATCATTTATTGACGAATATAAAAACGTTTTGAATAAATTTGATGTGGAATTTGATGAACGATATATATTTAAACCGGTTGAGAAGTAATAGGGACGCATTCCTACGGAATGCGAATGGTTTTTAATGTGGATTTTTTTCTACCGAAAGATGCATCCCTGACGGGATGCTGATACTACACGAAAATCTTCCCAAATGAACTCATAACTCCAAACTCCAATAACATGGCAAAAGCACGAGCACTTGACAGGCGGCGTAAGTCGATACGCAGTACGCGGAAGATCACGCGGACAATGGAACTGGTGGCCACGGCGCAGTTTCGCCGGGCGATGGACCGGGCGGTCGCAGCCAGTTCCTACACAAAGCGGATCGTCTCGCTGGTAAACGATCTTTCCAAAACGGGCGTGGATGTCAAACACTCGCTCTTGGAACATCGCGAGAAAATCCAAAACGTGACACTGTTTGTTCTGACGGCCAATCGCGGAATGTGCGGCGGCTACAACGCGAACATGATTCGCCTGGCCATGACCCGATGGAAGGAACTGCAAGAGGAATTCGGCGACGGTGCGAAACTCGAAATTTCCGGCAAACGCGGAATTTCGGCCTTTCACTTTCGCGGAATTGAGCCGCAACACGCTTTCACCAATTTTGACGACAAGCCGACCTACGACGAGGTGGACGAAATCGCGTCGCGTTACATTGAGGAATACTACGACGGCAAGCTCGACCGCCTTGAAGTCATTTACACAAAATTCATTTCGATGAGCAAGCAGGAAGCCGTTCACGAGACGCTCCTCCCGATGGACGAACTGGTCACCGAAGATGATCTACTTGCGATCAAGGCGCCGCAAACGTTGCCCGACACAAAGAAGTCGGAAGCGGACTTGCGGAAAGAAGCCATGATTCGTGCAGCGCAAGCGAAACTGGCCAAATCACAGAGTGATACGTCTTGGCAAGGCGGCGATGTTTCCTTTGACTTTTACCCGTCGGCGCAAAGCGTCATGGAGGAAGTCGTGCCCACTGCATTTCGGATCAAGTTGTTCAAGTGTTTTCTCGACGCGGGCGTCAACGAACAGATTTCCCGCATGGTCGCCATGAAAGCGGCCACGGAAAACGCCGATCAGATCATCAGTGCGTTGAGTACGGCGTACAATCGTGCCCGACAAGGCCAAATCACCAACGAGATCATTGAGGTCACGAGCGGTTTTGAAGCCCTGGGCGGGTGATTTTTTCACCACGAAGGGCACGAAGAACCACGAAGTTTTTCCCTTAACCTTACCCTTAACCTAAACCTAAATTAACCCCCCTTTTTTTGAGACAACCCCCCAATGAAACACACGAAACTTATACTTACGCTCTTTACCGTTGTCTTTTTCGCGATGGCCGCATGGATTGTCGTGCAAAAGGCATTGGCTCAGACTGACCCGGCACAAACGTCCGATGCCGTTGTGACTTCAGACGTAGAGGACGCAAATGCAGATGCCGCAAGTACCCCCGCGCCCATCAAGAGCGGTTCCGAAGGCAAGTTCTTTGTCTTCTGGATTTTTGCGCTGGGATGCTCGGTTTCTGCACTTTACTTTGCCGTGAAATTTTACAAAGAAATGAAAGCGGCCGATCCCGGTACGCAGAAAATGATCGACATTGCCGCCGCCGTTCAGAAAGGTGCCTACGCCTATCTGAGACAGCAGTACAAAGTCGTGGCGATCTTTTTCGTCGTTATGTTTATTTTCTTTGGCTTCCTGTCATGGTACTTGCGGGTTCAAAGCGATATTGTCCCGATTGCCTTCCTGACCGGTGGTTTCTTTTCCGGTCTAGCCGGTTTCTTCGGAATGAAAACCGCAACCTGGGCATCAAACCGAACCGCCGCCGCCGCACAAAAATCGCTCAACCAGGGTCTGCAAGTCGCCTTCCGCAGCGGTGCCGTCATGGGCTTGACCGTCGTGGGACTCGGCCTGATTGACATTGTGTTGTGGTTCGGAATCCTGTATTGGCTTTACCCGCTCCTGGCCGGCAGTCCGATGGACCTGATCGACATCACCGTGACAATGCTCTGCTTCGGCATGGGGGCTTCGTCACAAGCCTTGTTTGCCCGTGTCGGCGGTGGTATTTTCACGAAAGCCGCCGATGTCGGTGCCGACCTGGTCGGTAAAGTCGAAGCCGGAATTCCCGAAGACGACGAACGCAACCCCGCCACGATTGCCGACAACGTCGGGGACAACGTCGGCGACGTTGCCGGTATGGGTGCCGACCTTTACGAATCGTACTGCGGTTCGATCCTCGCAACCTGTGCGCTCGGTGTGGCCGCGTTTTCGGGGTCATCGCTCCCAACGGATGGTATTCCCGCACACATCATGCAGTTGAACGCCCTGTTCCTGCCGATTGTACTGGCCGCTGTCGGAATTCTCCTTTCGATTGCCGGCGTGTTTGCCGTGAAGACCGAAGAGAACGCCACACAAGGGACTTTGCTCAAAGCACTCGGACGCGGAACGAACATCTCCAGCATTGCCATTGGTGTTCTCGCTTTGATTCTCTCGCCCATCCTGTTGCCGGGTTACGGCGGAGTCGGTCTTAGCGTTGTTTTCGGTTTGCTTGCCGGCGTGTTGATCGGCAAATGGACGGAATACGCCACCAGTGACGAATACCAACCGACCAAAGACTTGGCCAAACAAGCGGAAACCGGTCCGGCGACGGTCATCATCGGCGGTATCGCCGACGGCATGATGAGCGTTTGGTGCCCGGTTGTTATTGTCGGCATTGCCACGTTGCTGGCCTTCGGTTGTGCGGCGAAAGGCAATTTTGCGGATGTGACCTATTTTTCCATCGGTCTTTATGGGATCGGAATCGCCGCCGTCGGGATGCTCAGTACGCTCGGCATCACGCTTGCCACCGACGCTTACGGGCCGATTGCCGACAACGCCGGCGGGAACGCCGAAATGTCCGGTCTTGACCCCGAAGTCCGCAAACGTACCGACGCTCTCGACTCGCTCGGTAACACGACCGCCGCAACCGGAAAAGGCTTTGCCATCGGTTCGGCTGCGTTGACCGCATTGGCACTTTTGGCCGCTTATGTCGAGGAAGTCCGCGTCGGCTTCGACCGTTGGGCCGATTCCGCCATGACGCAAGTCATCAACACAAACAAAGAAAAAGAAGAAGATGTGGAAGGGTTCTACAAACTGAACAATTCCTTTATCGCCCAAATTGCTAAGGCGGACGAAACCGTCACACATGGCAAAACTCATAGCGGCTACAAAATCGTTCCCTTCCTGCTGATTCCCAGTCAACTTCCGGCGGAAACCAAGACAGCTTGGGAAAAACACCTGGTGGGTAAAGAACCGGTTTCGATCCCCGCCGAAGGCCCCTTGGCGATAACCGACTTGCCCGCCGTCCACATGCCAAGCGGCGACATGCAGGAAGCCGCAAAATTTTCCGCCGCACATGGTGAACTGATCCACGTCAAATGGGCAAGCATGAAAGATTGGATGCTGTATTACTCCTGCGACCTGATGAACCCGAAAGTGATCGTCGGCGTGTTCCTCGGTGCAATGGCCGTGTTCCTTTTTGCCGCCATGACGATGAAAGCCGTCGGTCGTGCCGCGTTTGGAATGGTCGAGGAAGTGCGTCGTCAGTTCCGCGAAAAGCCGGGCATCATGGACCATACCGAAAAACCGGACTACGAAGAACCGGTACGCATCAGTACGGCGGCGGCCCAAAAGGAAATGATACTCCCGTCGATTCTCGGTTTGATTCTGCCGTTATTGGTTGGGTTTACGCTGGGTGTCGGCGGCGTTATCGGTTTGCTCATCGGCACGCTGACCACCGGTTTCTGCGTCGCGGTCTTTATGGCCAATGCGGGCGGAACCTGGGACAACGCGAAGAAGTACATCGAAGCGGGCAACCTCGGCGGCAAACGCAGCGAACCGCACAAGGCCGCCGTTGTCGGTGACACCGTCGGCGATCCTTTCAAGGATACCAGCGGTCCGAGTTTGAACATTTTGATCAAGCTGATGAACATGGTCAGCGTCGTCGCGGCGGGACTGATCGTCCGCTACAGCCTCGAAGCGATGGGCTGGTTTTAATACGACCAATACGTAACGGTCACACGGTCACATCGTGGCCGTGACAATGGTAGGGCGGTCACGCCGTGACCGCCGCATGTTATTAATAAAATTCACATAAGATTTTACCCCCTTTGGAGACATTACCATGAAACGAAGTTTAACGTTAGTTACCCTGTTAGCCGCATCGTGTATGCTTTGCGGAACGCTGGCGTATGCTCAAACGTTTGGCCAGACCGGACAGCAACGCTTCCAGCCGCGTTTTAACGGCCTCGCGGTTGACCAGACGAATATGTACCTGCTCTCCGATGCCAAAACCCGTTCGATCTCCCCGGAGAATTTCACCGGTGAAAAAGGGAAAGCGGGCATGGCACAACAGGAAGGTCCCGCTTGGGGTGCCGCCCGTGATTTGGGTCAGGGTTGGAAGGTATCGCCTTTCGTGCGTATTCCTGCCAACTCGACGTTTACGCTGGCCGAAATCGAAGGCAGCGGTGCCATTCAGCAAATTTGGCTGACGCCCGCCCCGCTCAATAAAACGCGAAGCATGATTATCCGCTTCTATTGGGACGACGAGGAAACACCGTCGGTCGAAGTGCCGTTGGGTGACTTTTTCGCCTGCGGTTGGCAGGAATATTGCCAGAACAATTCGCTGATGATCAACGTCAATCCCGGCAGTGCGTTCAATTGTTATTGGACGATGCCCTTCCGTAAAAAAGCGAAGGTCACCATCGAAAACCTCGACGACAACCAAATCACGATTTATTATCAGATCAACTACGTGTTGAGCGAAGTGCCGGACAACGCCGCGTACTTTCACGCTCAATTCCGCCGCGTCAACCCGCTCAAAGCGAAGGACGTGGTGACGCTCGTGGACGGCATCAAGGGCAAGGGGCAATACGTCGGTACCTACATGGCCTGGGAAGTGTTCAGCCCGGGTTGGTGGGGTGAAGGCGAAATCAAATTTTTCATGGACGGCGACAAGGAATTTCCGACCATCGCCGGGACAGGCACCGAAGATTACTTCTGCGGCTCGTACAATTTCGACCGCGGCGGCTTTTACCGTGAGTTCAGCACGCCCTACGCCGGTTTGGTGCAGGTGTTGCCCAAAGACACGAAAGCCTACATCCCCGGTCAGCGTTTCGGCCTTTACCGCTGGCACATCACCGACCCCGTGCGATTTGAGGAAGACTTGAAAGTCACGATGCAGGCTCTCGGCTGGCAAGACGGCGGACGTTACCTGCCGCTCGAAGACGATATTTCAAGCACGGTGTTTTGGTACCAAACCGAACCGCACGCGGCGTTCCCGAAACTGCCCTCAAAAGAGGAATTGCTGATTAAGCCGCTGGAATTGCGTCCGGTGAATTGAAATAAGAAAGCAACTGTCATGACAACAAGACGATTATTTCTTCGTATTATAACACTAGGGGTTGCAGTCGTCCTTGCGATTTCCGGCTATTCGTTGCAAGCTGATGATGCGGTGGATAACTTGAAAGCGGGAATAGCTCGCGAAATCATCACGCCCAAACTCGGCGGCTTGTTCATGGGCTATGGCTCCGATAAGGGTAGCACTGCCGTGCATGACGATCTCACGGTCACCGCAATTACCCTTGAATATGGGAAAACCAGGGTTGTTCTGATGAGTGCAACCGTTTGCCTCATCGGTAACGACCTTTGTGCAAAACTGCGGACGTTGTGCGGCGAAGCGGCAGGCGTTCCGGTTTCCCACGTGATTATTGCCGCCACGCATACGCATTCCGGGCCGATTACCATCGACCAGGACGTATTCGGTACCGATGCCGAATATCTTGATGAAATTTTTATCCCGAAATGCGTTGCGGCGGCAAAGGCATCCGCCAGCGAAATGAGGCCCGCAACCGTCGGTGTGGCGACAACCAAAAGTTTGGTCGGCATCAACAGACGGCAGATTTTGCCCGACAACCGAGTCATTTTGGGACAAAACCCGTGGGGTGCGTATGACTCGGAAATGACGGTCATATCATTTCGGGGCGAAGATGGAAAGTCCTTTGCCAATATTGTCCACTGCACGGCACATTGCACGGCTGCCGGAAACAACACGGAAGTCACACGCGACTGGGCCGGCGTAATGATTGACCGGCTTGAAAAGGAATCAGGTGCCGTGACCATGTTTTTTAACGGTATGCAAGGTGATGTCAGTCCGCGCATGGCCAACGGAGCGTCCGTCGGCAACATGGATCATGCGATGGAAGTCGGCGGATTAGCCGGAATTGACGCAGTCCGTGCGTATAAGGATATCCGTGTCTGGCGGGATGAGGAACTGTCGGTGGCTATCGGCGAAGTCAAATTGCCGCACGCCCCGTTAATACCGTTAGACGAAGCACGAGAAGAACTGGCCAAGTTGGAAGCCGCTCCGCAAGCCCGTTTTAAAGAGTCGATGATGAATGTTTTCCGACTCAACATTGATTTGCACGAAAAAGGCGAGACCGGCGAATCTCACTTTGTTTACAGTCAAACCTTGATAAAAATCGGGCCGATTGTATTGATCCCCGTTCCTTTTGAGGCGTCATCGGAAATCTCCCTGCGTATGCGTGCCTACAGCAAATTCGGGCACACACTGGCGATGGGTTGCACAAACGGCAGTAACTGGTACCTGCCTTCGCAGGATCAAATATGCCGGGGCGGATATGAGGTTGATCGGTTCAAGTGGTCGGGTGCAAGACAACTGGCCGATAACGCCGACATGCACCTGGTCAATGAAAACATTCGACTGATGGACAAGTTTTAGGTGTTTTTCGTGTGCTAAAATACAGTGGAACGAGGTGAATCATGGCCATAACGGAACTGATGGATACGGAAATCAAAGAACGATTGATCCAACGGATTGAATCAACACACAACTTAGGCGTTCTGCGTGGCATGTTATTGTTGCTTGAAGAAATCCCGGATGAACATGTTTACCGGTTGTCTCCCGACGAAAAGGAGATTGTTGAAGAAAGACATCAGGAAATGGAAAGCGGCGTTGGAATTCCACACGAAGAAGTTTGCAAAAAGACCGACAGATGAACGAAGCGAGGCTAATATGGTAACGGCTGAACTGACGGACACGGAACTGCTGAGAGACGCAATTACCCAGCGGCTTGCGGATATTGACGATCCGGCGGTGCTGGATGTCGTCTTGACCATTGCCGAATGAAGAAGTAACGAAAAAATTCGACACACTATATCCCGATGATGAAGGCGAAGATGCCCTGTAAGGGCGACACATAATAGCCCAGGGCAAGGCGTACTCGCCGCCGCCCTGGGTTAGATGACCCCAAAAATTACCAGCCGCCCTGAAAGGGCAAGACAAAAAACAGGCCTCATGTTTCGCCCTTTCAGGGCGAGAATATTTTTGGGGGTATGTTTTCCCAGGGCGGCGCGGAGTACCGCTTGCCCTGGGCTATTATGTGTCGCCCTTACAGGGCATTAGAACGAAGGTAACGCATATTATTCCACAAAAGATGATGCCTCCATTGGAGAATACCCCATGAGCAATGAAAACGAACATACCGACGACTCTACCCAATCAACCGGGGATTCGACGATGCAACCGATGTCACCAATCGGAGAACCACAAAAGACGTGGGGGATGACAGAAAATACGTATTGCATGTTGATGCACCTGTCCATCCTTTTGTACGGTTCGGGATTTGGAATTGCCGTTCCCATCACCCTGTGGGCAGTCAACAAGGATCAGTCGCAGGTCATTGATCAACACGGCAAGAACATCATTAATTTCCTCATCAGTATGTTTATTTACGCTGTTGTCTCGGTGGCCTTATGGGTTGCCATTGTGGGATTTTTTACTCTCATTGCGGTAGCTGTTGTTTCGATTGTTTTCCCGATAATCGCCGCCGTGAAAGCCAATGACGGGGTATATTGGGAATATCCGTTGTGTATTAGGTTTTTTAAGTGAGGAACGGTTGTTTTCACGCAATCAGTCGTCCTGAAAGGACGAAACCTCTATAACCCCCAGCGTAAGCTGGGGGTAGCGACCGCGAGTCAAAACATGATAGCCCCAACGGGGCGTCACAAAGCAAGGTGAGTAATGCCCCGTCGGGGCTTAGGAATATGTAGGGTGGCCGTTTACCTCCGGCTTACGCCGGAGGTTATAGAAATTTCGTCCTTTCAGGACGATTTGTCGCGTGAACGGTTACGCAAAGTTGATATTGCAGGTTCAATCCGTTAAGGACAATTTATGAGTACCACGACCGACAAGAACATTGGCCGCATTACGCAGGTGATCGGCTCGACCTTTGACGCGGAGTTCCCGGAGAATCGGCTTCCGGCAATTTACAACGCACTGAGAATCGACAGCGAACAGAAAGGGATCGACATTCACCTGACCGGCGAAGTGCAGCAGCATCTCGGCGGCGGACGCGTGCGATGCGTCGCCCTGGGAACGACCGACGGCCTCGTCCGCGGCATGGAATGCGTCGATTCGGGCAAACCGGTTTCGGTGCCCGTCGGCAAGGAAACGCTCGGTCGCGTGTTCAACCTGCTCGGCGAACCGATCGATAAAGGCGGCCCGGTGACGGCCACGGAATACCGTCCGATACATCAGGACGCCCCGTTATTGGCCGTGCTTTCGACCAAGACCGAAGTGTTCGTCACAGGCATCAAGGTTATCGACCTGCTCACGCCGTTCATTCGCGGCGGCAAGGCGGGCTTGTTCGGCGGAGCGGGACTCGGCAAGACGGTCATTTTGCAGGAACTGATCGCACGAATCGCTAGTGCCCACGGCGGATCGTCGGTCTTTGCCGGCGTCGGCGAGCGAACTCGTGAAGGCAACGACCTCTGGCTCGAAATGCAGGAAGCCATGATCGGCGACACGGGCCGCAACGTCATGTCGCAAACGACGATGGTGTTCGGTCAAATGAACGAGCCGCCGGGAAGTCGTCTCCGCGTTGCGTTGTCGGCACTGACGATGGCCGAGTATTTCCGCGATACGACCGGCACCGACGTGTTGCTGTTCATCGACAATATTTTCCGTTTTTCGCAGGCCGGAAGTGAAGTGTCCGCGTTGCTCGGGCGTATGCCGTCCGCCGTGGGTTATCAACCGACGCTGGCCAGCGAAATGGGCATTTTGCAGGAACGCATCGCCTCGACCGACAAGGGCGCGATCACCTCGGTGCAAGCCGTTTACGTTCCCGCCGACGACCCGACCGACCCGGCACCGGCCACGGCTTTCGGGCAGCTCGACGCATTCATTTACCTCGAACGCGCCATTTCGGAAAAGGGAATTTACCCGGCGGTCGATCCGCTGGCTTCGTCGAGCCGCGTGCTTGACCCGCAATACGTCGGCGACCGGCATTACGCTTGTGCCCGTCGCGTGCAGCAGACCTTGCAGCGATACCGCGAATTGCAGGACATCATCGCGATTCTCGGCGTCGATGAACTGGCCGAAGAGGACAAACTCGTTGTGCATCGTGCCCGGCGTATTGAGCGTTTCCTTTCGCAGCCGTTCCTTGTCGCCGAAGCTTTTACCGGCAAGAAGGGCGAAATCACACCGCTGGAAGAGACGATTCGTTCGTTCGAGGAAATTTGCGACGGCAAATGGGACCACCTGCCCGAATCCGCGTTCATGTACGTCGGTGCCGTCGAACAAGCCGCCGAACAAGCGGAGAAACTCGCCGCGGCGGCGAAAAAATAGTTGTTAAGCGCAAAGCGCAGAGTGTTTGCAATCCGTTAGGATTGCATCGCTTGGTAGAAAACGTATTCCCACGAATGATTCACCGCATTCCATAGGAATGCGTCCCCGGTAGCTGAGGTTGCATCCCTACGGGATGCAGATTTTTTGTGGGAGATACTTGTTCTACCGAGAGATGCATCCCTAACGGGATGCTTTTTATCACTTATACAACGTTTGATCAACAACAAGACCAAGCCTTTGAAGAGATGACCAAAACCCGGTAGTGCATGGCGGCGGTCACGGCGTGACCGCCCTACCTTTGTTGAGCAGTTGCCCCAGCCACCAGTCACAACCCCCTAACCACCAGTCACTCAAATGAAATGTATCGTCGTCACCCCTGAAGCAACGATTCTCGATGTCGAGGCAGATGCTGTCGTTATACCGCTATATGACGGTGAAATTGGTATCTGGAATGGTCACACTCCGCTCGTTGGGCGGCTTGGTTATGGTGAGCTGCGCATCAGCCGCGACAAGGAAACGACCAGCTATTACATTGAAAGCGGGTTCGTCGAAGTGCTGAACAATACGATTTCACTCCTGACGAACAGGGCCGTCCCGTCGGGCAGTCTCAACCTTGAGGATTCACGGGATGAACTCGAATCGGCACTCAGCAAGATGGCGATAAGCGACGATCAGCACAATCTGAAAATGGAAAACATTGCAGCCGCCCGTGCTCAGGTACGTCTGGCTGAAAAATTTGCCGTCAAGCGTTGAACCGGTATCTATGACTCACGGCTAAAAACGGTAACGCAATCTGATCTTATGATTACATATCCTGATTCCCTTGCTTACGGAGCTATAGTCAATAGTTGTGTATGAGTTTTTCTGTCAATGAGCGATTTTTTTTCCAAAGGCGAGTATTTTAGCGGTTCATTTTTTCCTTTAAAAGGAATAAAACGTTTTTCTCTTACGCGGCGTTTTTCTCGTTGCTAGGATTTTTTTCCGTGTCGTTTGTTTGGGCATCTTTCACGGCATGGCCGACATTCGTTGCATTCACAGCCACACCATTGACGAACGTCACGGCGACGGCCTTCACCAGGTTCGGCGCGTTGATGCGTTGCCAGTGCCCCTGTGCCTGTTGCGTCAGTTTGAAGACCATCATCAAATACGTCTCGCGACTGCCGCAACCCTTCGATTTGTACGTCCGATGCTTCACCGTCGCAAACATCGACTCAAGCAGAGGAAATCGACGCTGGAAAACACGAAGTATGAGCGATTGTGCGCAGGCATTGAACGTCGCATGACGCAGTTGATTGAGTCGACGTGGAGCAATAAGGAAGCGAAACGTTTGGTGAAACGATTGCGTCGGCATCGTGCGGAGTTGTTTATACTGAAAACGGGAGCAAATTACCGTTTTTTTCTCAAAAAATGATCTCACACAAAGGCACGGAGACACAGAGAGAATTGAACTTTGTGCCTCTGTGGCTTTGTTGTTGCGCTGGTGGCAACAGTGTGAAAAATACAATTTGTTGCCGTTTGTAGTATAATAAACTCGTAACGAAAAACACCGGAGAATTGCTTCATGACGAAAATACTCATCACATCGAGATCATTCGGCCAAAAAGACAAAACGCCGCTTGAGCTTTTGCAGTCCAAAGGTTACGACATCACCTGGAACGAATCCGGCAAGCCGCTGGCGGCTTCCGATTTGATTCAAAAACTCGAAGGTTGTGCAGGGGTCATTGCCGGTTTGGATTTTTTTACCGCCGAAGTTTTTGAAAATGTTAATGACCTGAAAGTCGTCGCTCGCTACGGTGTCGGATTTGATCGGGTTGATTTGGAAGCCGCCAAGAAGAATGGCGTCATTGTCACGAACACACCGACGGCCAACAGCGATTCGGTGGCCGACCTGGCGGTGGGATTGATGCTCGCCACAGCGAGGCATCTTGTGGAAGCGCATCGGCAAACGATGGACGGCGGATGGCCGAAACTGTTCGGCGTTTCGCTGTTTCAAAAGACGGTCGGGCTGGTCGGACTGGGGCGAATCGGTGTGCGCGTTGCGCAACGGGTCAAAGGTTTCGATTGCCGTGTGCTCGTTTACGATCCTTTTATCGACACGGAAACCGCTTCTCTGTATGGTTGTCACAAGATCGAAACGCTTGAAATGTTGCTGGCCGAATCCGATTTCGTGTCGTTGCACAGTCCGGCGTCACCGGCGACGAATCATCTTATCAACCGGCAAACGCTTGCCCTGATGAAACCGACCGCGATTCTTGTCAACACCGCTCGCGGCGAATTGATCAACGAAGCCGATTTGTTCGACGCTTTGAAAAACGGGATAATCGGCGGGGCGGGACTGGATGCTCACGCACAAGAACCGCCGCAAGTGGCACAATATTGTGACGTCCCGAACCTCACAATCACACCGCATTCGGGTGCTTACACAACCGAGGCACTTTACAACATGGCAATGGACTCGACCGAAGACCTCATCGCCGTGTTGGAAGGCCGCCAACCTTTACATCGTATTGCATAAATATCATTGGAGATTTCGAACCATGAACGTTTTTGAACAAATTGCCAAACACAAAGTCGTGCCGGTGATTGCGATTGAGTCGCCCGATGCCGCGTTGTCCCTTGCCGATGCCTTAATCGAAGGCGGACTTCCGATTGCGGAAATCACGTTTCGCACCGAAGCGGCGGCGGCGGTCATTCGCAAAATGTCGCTCGAACGGCCAAGTCTGCTCGTCGGTGCCGGAACGATTTTGACGCTCGACAACCTCAAAGCCGCCGTCGATTCCGGCGCGAAATTCGGCGTTGCACCGGGTTGTAACCCCAAAATCATTGAGGCGGCACACGTGATGAACTTCCCCTTTGTGCCGGGCGTGTGTACACCGTCGGACATTGAAGCGGCACTGTCTTTCGGGTGCAAAATTCTGAAATTCTTTCCCGCCGGTGCGATGGGCGGTCTCACCTTGCTCAAATCGCTGATTGCTCCCTATGGTCACACAGGCGTGCAGTTCATGCCAACCGGCGGCGTCTCCCCGGCCAATCTGGAAGAATACCTTGCCACGAAAGGCGTCGTTGCCTGTGGCGGAACATGGATCGCAACGAAAGACGACATCGCCGCCGGCAAATGGGAACTGATCGCCTCACGTTGCCGCGAAGTCGCTTTGTCGGTCGCATAGGATGGGTGGAGATAAGAGGGAAAAGGTAGGGCGGTCACGCTGTGGCCACCGCAATGTATGGTGGGGATATTTCTTTTTGGCGAAAACCTTAATTGTGCTGTCGTTCTAATCCATTTCTCAAGATTTGCCGCATGAGCCTGGCTGCTCGGGAACGGTGGCTGATCGCTTGTTTGACAACCGGGGCGAGCCGCCCGAAAGTTTGGTGGTATTCGACAACCTCGAAAAGTGGGTCGTAACCGAAACCATTTGTACCGTCCGGTTCAAAGCGGATACGACCGCCGCAAGTGCCGCTCGTGACAGCCAAAACACGACCTTCTGCATCGGACAAAACCATCTCGCATACGTAATGGGCTGTGCGACGCTCCCACGGCACATCGGCCAGTTTTTCCAGCAACAGAGTGTTGTTCGACTCATCAGTCGCGTTTTTGCCTGAAAAACGGGAGGAAAAAATACCCGGATCCCCATTCAGTGCGTCAACCACAAGGCCGCTATCTTCAGCCAGCACAGGTAAATTGAGAAACATCGCCTGTTCGCAGGCTTTTTTGTACGCATTTTCACAAAAACTGCCACCATCTTCGACAACATCAAGCATTTCGGAAAAATCGGCCAGTGTTTTGATCTCAAGTCCAAGCGGCGCAAAGAGTTCGGCCATTTCCTGTCCTTTTTTGCGATTGCCGGTGCCAAGAACGATTATGTTTTGAGGTGTCATTGAAATGTGTTACACGCAGAGATGTTGTGAAAACAAAGGTTGCCAAGAGATCGGCGAACAAAATAGAAATCAGTGCGGGAAAGAGGACTCGAACCTCCACCGGGTTACCCCGACCAGGCCCTCAACCTGGCGCGTCTGCCAATTCCGCCATTCCCGCAGATGAAATTAATATACCATTAGTTTTCCGGCGGTCAAGCCCCGATGCCCAACGAAATTGCAGTTGGCGAAAAATCATTTTGGTGCATTGATAGAATTTCATAAGTCACAAAATGGAATTTTTTTAGTGTACAAGTGTTGCTTTTTGGTCGAAAAGAACGATAGGGACATGTTCTCTTGTATTCATTATCGATCTTTTCTACCCACAAAGTCGTTGGTCGCCATGTTACCTCTGGCAGGGTTTGCCGATGTTCTGACACCGCCGTTTGGGAAGCCGTTGGTTCATAAGGCCGGGGGCAGTGTCTTGGAGTACGACACATCTTGGGAAATTCCGGCGATGACGGGGCAAGTACCCGGCTGTCACTGGGAGTTGAATGCCGTTTCCCATCACGGCACATTTTGTATCGTTTCCCAAGCGAGACCGATTGGCAGAAATAGAGCGTTTTTATACGCCGTTAAGCGTCTCAAGCCGGAATGGCAAAATACACCGGTTGGCATGGCCGTCATGAACCGTGAAGCCGAATTGGGGCGGCTCATCTCGCACCCCCATCTTGTGCCGACACTTGATGCCAATACGGACGGTGACGAGCCTTATCTTGTACAACCCTGGTTGCAAGGTAAAACGCTCCGGGAATTCCTATCCCGGGAGCGTACAGCAAAACCGGCGGAAACGATTTGGATCATCAGGCAAATTGCGGAAGCACTTGTCGCATTGGAAAATTGCGGTTTTTGTCATTCCGATGTCAAGCCGTGCAATATTATTGTGTCGCCGAACGGTCATGCAACGCTGATTGACCTCGGTTTGAGTCGGCGAATGGGTGAGCCTGCGCTGCCAATTGACCGAGCCGTTTGCGGGACACCCCAATATATGGCACCGGAACTTGCCGATGCATCACAGTGTATCGACTCTCGGGCTGACATTTTTTCGCTCGGTTTGGTTATGTCAGAAATGTTGTTTGGAAAGGCCAAACGTCAACAAGCATTACCTGTAGAACTGAAATCGTTGTTGCATTCGATGACAGACAAGGACGCATCAAAACGGCCGCCGACTGCAAAAAACCTGGTTCGACACTTGATTGCAATGGAGTTGGCCTTGATTTGATGTTGTTTTTTTCCGGTATACTGTCAACGGGAGCAAATTACCGTTTTTTCCTACAAAAATTATCTCACACAAAGGCACGGAGTCACAGAGAGAATTGATCTTCGTGCCTCTGTGGCTTTGTTGTTGCGCTGGTGGCAACAGTGTGAAAAAATACAATTTATTGCCGTTTTGAGTATAAGATAACACCAGAGAAACAACATCAGACGAAATTTTCCGCCACACCCAGGACGCTGATACTGCCGCTGAGTATTTCGCGGCAACAGGGTTCGAGCATTTCGAGCGGCGTTTCATTCGGATTGCGAACAAGGATGACGCCGTCGGGCTGAAACAGGGCGAGTTCACCCCAAGTGATTTCCTCGAAGGTGTCATCGAAACAGCCGCAGTCGAATAAAATGAGATCGAAATACTCTTGAAGCGTCGAGACAAAGCGGTTTGTTTCCTGTTGCAGACGTTCCGGTTCATATCGCGACCAGTTGACGAGCGCATTTTCAGCCAGAGGAAAAACGGTGAGCAGAGGCATGTCTTTTGGACTCATGCCGAGTGTCTCCCATGCGACAGTGCCATGCAGAATGTTGATCCAGCTTGCTTCACTTTCCAATTGCCCGGTCACCAGCGCGTTCAATTGGGGGAACTCAAAATTGGCGTCAATGACGGCTGTTTTCAACCCATGTCGCATGATTCCCTTTGCGGCCAACAGCGTCATGGTCGAACAACCGACGCCGCGTTTCATTCCGCAAAAGGTAATCAGGCGTCTGCCGTCATAGACTTTGTCTTTGATATAATCTGCCAGACCGTCGCATTGTTCCCCCGCCAATTCCCCGAATTTCCCAAGAATTTCGGGTAACTGCACCACAACGGGAGGTGAGAAATACTTTCTCACGCCCTGAGACGGCTTGTCCTCATGAGTTACGATGGCATCGGCTTTGGCTGCTTTTTCTGCTGCTGCAAGATTATTATCTTCTTCTGTTACATGATGTTCGGTGACAATATCGACCTTGTCCTCAATCTCTGGAACATCTTCAGCATTTTCGACTGTCACCTCTTCTACAGTGGAAAAATGAGGGGTGTTTTGAAGGAGGGGGTGTTCGTGTGACTCTGATTCCGATATGAGCGAAACACTCTGCTCTTCGACAGAAGTTTCGGTGGGAGTTTCGGCGGGAGTTGTTGAACCGTGATCTTCATGGAAAACCTTAATGCCGTCTTGTGGGAATGATGGTTCCGCTTCTTGATGGGGTCCGGGATTGTCCAAATGGATATCGGGATGACAGGTGTAGGCATCTTCCACGGTTCCGTAAATGATGCTCATTTGAGACTGCATCGTTCCGTCAACAACAATGGTGTTGTCAACGATAGGGAAAACATTCCGGCAAGTGACAGATGGTTCTGTAACGTTTTCCATACTTTCGACGATGTCTTCGAGCACAACATGTCCCAAGGCATCGGACGCATAGTCGATTGTTTGGCAAAGGGCGTTGTTTTCCCGTCTCTGTTGAACCTGCTCCAAGAGAAAATCGAATTCCGATTTTTTTTCCGGTTCGGGTGCCGGTTTTTTTTCTTTATCCCGGAGATAAGCCGGATCACGAAAGACGGAAAATGATTCAACAAAATCGTTGACATCGACAATCAATTTTTCCGGCTCGGGGTTTTTGAGGTCGTTTTTTCGGGGTTTGGGAACAGGAATCGCTATATTCGAGTCCGACAACTGTTCGTCAAGTCCCTTGTTCCGGGTATGATGCGAGTCTGTCCTGAGAGTTGTTTTGCGTTTGGGCGGAAAAAAGTCAATTCGACCAGCCGAGTTGACTTTTTCATAAAGCTGCGTTTCCGCCTGTTGCAGTTCCCCCAGAAAGTGGCTGGTATCATTCCTGTAGAATGCGGTTGCGTCACGAAGCGTACGATGTCTGGTACTTTGCCCGGCCGGACTGCTTTGTGTCGGATGGCTTTCCGGTTGGTACCGACTCTGTGCAACCAAGCCATCGTCCGAATCGTCCTGTTGAGAGACGATCTTCCATTGCGACGATGTCGCGGTTTTCAAAATCTTGATGTTCTTTTGGTTAATACTCATTTTTCGCTGATTTCCAGTTCATCAAGGATTGGCGACAAGAATGGCAACCTGGAACGCCAACGACATTTTATTGATGCGAGACTCAATTTTGAACCGCTTCAACGGCTGCACAATAAACCGCTTGCAACTGTTTGCGGTCGTTGTTTTTGCGAGTGATTGTTTACCGATAATAATAATCCTGGGACGGCGAAGCCGCTACGTTTTGATAGGGGAACGGTTGCTGTTGTTGATTGCCGGAATACGGGCTGGTCATCGCGGTTGGAGCAGGATACAGTTGCCCCGGTGTCATCATCGGCACGTCCGACATGGCAGGTTGCGGTGCGAACTGCGTGGGACCTTGTGTCGTATATTGCGGACCATTTCCGGGATAAGACGGTTGCGGCACGATCATGTTCATGCCACCTGAATTCTGTATTTCCGCATTTTGGAGCATGTTTCCGGTATTCTGAGGCGGCCATTGTCCTTGCAACTGCGAATATTGCGAATACGACGGCGCATTGGCGGTGTTAATCGCAACGGCATTGTCATGGCCGACCGGAGGTTGCTGATAATTCACTTGCTGAGGACTTGTTCCAAATCCTTCGTCAAACTGTTGAGAAACTGAACCATAGCGTTGTTGATCTGAAACGAATTGTTGCGGATTCGGTTGCCGATTGTCGGACATCATGCTTTGATACGGCACTGTACCGCCATTGAACCCACCATTCGACGGGGGAGTCCCGGCGATCGTCCCCGTCGTGTTCTGTGGGGCGGGCGAACCATATTCGGTTGCCATTCCTCCACCAAAACCCAGTGGTTGTGACGCATATTGATTTTGCCCATTTTGGGACTGCATGTTAGGCTGATATGCTGCTTGTTGATTCATGTTTTGCGGCGTGTTTCCCATCATATTGGGATTGGGCCGGGAAATGCCATTGCTTCCTTGCTGGTTTCCGGGAATATCAAACTGCAATGATGTCTGTGCCGAAGAAGCCATTGTGTTATTGGGTTGACGTTCCCACGGCGGGAGATCGCGGGACGGTGCGTCCACTTGCACCATGCTTTGTTGCCCGAAATAGGAATTCTGCGGTAGGGAATGGGCGGTTGAACCGTTGAAAGTCGTTCCCTGATCGCCGGTAGCACGGGAAGCAGGAGAACCGGTGTCAAACCCGTCAAACTGATATTCATTCAAACCTTGCGTAGTCGTTGGACGTAACTGCCCGGGTTGTGGGGCGATGTCGGAAGGGGGATTATCTGCGGTTATGTCGGAGCGTGTGTTTTGCGTTATTTGTTTCGCGTCGGAACCGCGAAAAAGACTCCAGGCAAAAACAGTGACGACAATGGTAATAGTGATTAAGGCACCCCATTTACGCAACGACAGTATCTTGACGATTTCAAGATTGATTCGCCACCGACTATGCTTTGGGCGATAGAGCGATATACTTTGGGGGGCGGTACCGGGACCATAGCCGGTCAAGTCGGGCATCCGCGTGATGATGTGCGGAACAAAATCACCGGAACTGTCACAACCCGGACTATCGTTCAGCGGCGGCTTTTTTGGGAAACCACAGTGTTCGGGAACGGAAACAACTCCCGATGCCAAGTTACCCGTCGATTCCTCATCGGACATCGAAGCAACTTGGTTTCGACCATAAGCATTTTTGTGATTCCTTTCCGGCATTCCTTTACTCCTGCTCTTTTACAACGAATTACTTCTTATTAGTTGTAACAAGGAAATTATTGTTGCGGTATTCAAGTTTTTCTCACAAAGAAACTCTCAAAATCATTTATCGACCGCAACACGTAACGATATTAACAAAAAGACAAATTATTTCGACTAGGCAAACTTTTCTACAAAGAAAAAAAGCGTAGTACAAAGTTATCGAATTGGCCTTCGTTAATCTTGTGAAAAGTAGTAAAATGGTGAGGATTTTGCTAAGTCGTTCCCATTTTTCGGAAGTTGTGAGGGCAGGGATACAAGCGGCGTTGGTGAAGTTGGACACACAGGAATCAGCAATTTTACGCAAGATCATTCGTTCCAAGACGTTAGACGATTCGTTAAAAGATCGTGCTCAGATTGTATTGGCCGCCTCAGAAGGGGTGACCAATCGTCAGATCGTGAGGGAGCATGGCTTTGAAGAACATCGCGTGAGTCAGTGGCGGACTTGTTGGCACGAATTTCACGAACATTGGAAGCAACTCGATCCCAAGTTGCGTCCGAAGATGTCGGCCAAATTGATTCGTCGGTGGTTGGTCGATGCCGAAGGTCACGGTGCCGATGCGACCATCACGGAAGAGCAGCGGGCATTGATTTTGGCCGTGGCGTGTGAGTCTCCGGAAAAAAGCGGCTACCCGCATACGCATTGGACGAATCGGCTGTTGGCTGCCGTGGGCATCCGACGTGGCATCGCCGAATACGTATCGCATGGTGGCAAGACTTTTGGGCATCACGAGTGACCTTGGCGTGAAGGGCAAAAGTGGCGTGTTGAAATCGTTGAAAAGTCGCAAGGCGTTTTTGACGGACAAGAGTCATCGGATACGTTTCGCCCCAAACAAAAAACACTGTACGCCGAAACATTGTTCATGGCTGAACTAAATTGAAATCTGGTTTAGCGGTTTGAAGGGGGACACATCTCCGTGTCTCTGTGTCTCCGTGTGAAACACAGTTTCGTGAGTAATGATCTCAAATTTTACCAGAAAACGATTGTCATAACCATCATTGTCCCAAATAAATTGAATATTCGTATAAAAAAACTGTTTTTATCCAAAAGCAGTATTTTTCTTATGACCGTCGCTCGTTTTTTTGGTGTTTTTGGATATAATCAGTTTTTCTATCATAGTATATTTTTGTAGTGCAAGTTTTCATATAAGATTGGGATTGGCAACCCACCCTTTGGAAAACATGCAAAATTTACCCGCCTGATTGGTTTGATATTACATATTGTATCATTGAACCTTCCTGCTTTTTAAGCTGACACCATTTGAAACAAATGAGACGGCTTTTTTGTTATAACTATATTATAGGGCTAGTGTTATGGGATTATTATTTCTTCGGTGTGTATTTATTTTTCTTGCGAGTGGCGTCGCCGTCCTGGCTATCTGGTCGGCAGATGCCCTGAACAAATCAACAGAAGCAGAAGGGGCAACGGGTGAAAGCTTTGGAGTCCCAATGTTTTTTGTGATTTTTTTCATATCAGTCGCTGTGTTAGTCCTTGACATGGTGATTCCAAGAAAAAGGGTCGAGTGGTTGTCTGCCATTGGTTTTGGAAGTCTTATCGGTCTTGTTTTGACATGGATTCTGAGTTTGGCAATCGTACCTTTTGCCACAACGTTGCTCGCGTTTTCGTCCGAAGGAAAGGACTTCATTCCTTTATTGATTATGCCGATCATGGCCGTAAATTTGTGCTACATGTGTATCAGTTTTTTGTTACAGACCGGAAGTGATTTCCGGTTCATTATTCCTTATGTCGAGTTTCAGAAAAACGTTAAGGGCAACAAACCGTTTATTCTTGACACCAGCGTGATCATTGACGGTCGCATTGCTGATGTGGTTGAGACCTCGCTGATCGACAATCGGCTCATTGTGCCAACCTTTGTTGTGACCGAATTGCAGCGTGTCGCCGATAGTGCCGACCGTGGCCGTCGCACCCGTGGACGCCGGGGACTTGACATTCTGAATAAATTACAGAACATGAAGAATATCGACATTCAGCTTGATGACACCGATCTTCCTGAAATGAAAGGCCAGCCGGTCGATTTGAAACTCGTGTCGCTTACCAAACACATGGAAGGCAAGCTGGTCACCAACGATTACAACTTGAACAAAGTTGCGAGGGTGCAAGGGGTTCAGGTCATTAACCTCAACGACTTGGCCAACGCGATGAAGCCGGTGTTCCTGCCCGGCGAGCATCTGGAAGTTGACGTCGTGAAATCCGGTGAAGAAGCAGGCCAAGGTATCGGTTACCTCGACGACGGTACGATGGTCGTCATCGAAGGCGGGCGAAATCATATTTCCGAACGCGCCAGCGTGACTGTCACGAGCGTTTTGCAAAACAGTGCCGGACGCATGATTTTCGGACGATATGAATTTACGACCAAGCGGCTCGGCGGTACGACCGTTACTATGGACGGTACACCAAGACCTCACGTGACATCAAGAAACTGATTTTTACTCATGATCCAAGACAAGCGATTTGCCAAATTGTTGGAGCAGGACAAGCGTTTCAAACCCGAGGCTTACTCCTTTGTGTTTGAGGTGCTTGACTATGCGCACAATCGCCTGCACTTGGGGGAACATTGTGCGAGTGAGCCGGTCGATGTTGCGCCGGAGTTTGAATCCGACGAATCGGAAGTTGAGCCACCCGAGGAAATCGCCGATGAAGGTAAGCACATCTCCGGCCAGATACTGGCCGAAGCGGCGCGGCAGTATGCCCTTGAGATGTACGGATTCATGGCCAAAACAGTGCTGGAAGGTTTCGGCATCAAATGCACCGGCGACATCGGCGAAATCGTTTACAACATGATCAAAATCGGCCGTATGCGCAAAACACCGAATGATTCCCGTAAGGACTTCGACGATGTTTACGACTTCACAACCGCCTTCGATCAGGATTATGTCATCGGTTCGCGAAGAAAATGAAGATGGTTTGTTTCTACGCCGTACAATACCATCGTGGGTCCGCGCAGAAATAACGCGATCATTTCAATAGCAGTCGGAAGCGTTAGTAACCGGTTAATAACCACTCGCTAACGCTTGTGGTTGTTATCGTCGTGTTCTTCATGGTGAAAAGATCGCAATTTCTTGTGTAAAGCAAACGCTGCAAACCACGCTATGGCATTGTCTGAAGTTCTATGGTAAAATAACGGATTGTGTTCATTCGCATGAAGTCAATAGGGAACCACCATGAACGGAAGACATGCAACCGATCCACATTGAGAACGCGCAGGTTCACAATCTGAAGAACGTCACGCTCGACATTCCGCGCAATCGGCTGGTGGTCATCACCGGGCCGAGCGGGTCGGGCAAGAGTTCGCTGGCCTTCGACACGATCTACGCCGAAGGTCGCCGGCAGTACATCGAAAGTCTGTCCGTTTATGCGAGGCAGTTTCTGCACCAGCTGGAACGTCCCAACGTCGAATACATCAAGGGATTGCAACCGACGATTTCCATCGACCAGCAGAACAGTGCGAATAACCCGCGCAGCACGGTCGCAACCATGACCGAGGTTTACGACTATTTGCGAGTTCTCTACTCGCGAGCGGGTGTGGCCCATTGTTGGAATTGCGGACGTGCCATTCGGCAGCAATCGACCGAGCAGATACTCGAAGAGATGCTCTCGTTGCCCGAAGGATGCCGACTCATGGTGTTGGCTCCGATGATACAAGGACGTCGCGGCCAGCACGGCGAGGTGTTCCGCAAGATCATCAAGGCCGGTTTCGTCCGTGCGCGTATTGACGGTGTCATTGCCGACGTTGAGCAGCCGCCGGAACTCGACCCGCACAAGCTGCACAACATCGAAGTGGTCATCGACCGACTCGTGATGCGCGAAGGCATTGAGTCCCGGTTGTCCGAATCGCTGAAACTGGCGGTCAAATTCGGCGAAGGAACGGTCATTGCGTCTTACGAAAAGGAACGCATTACCAACCCGGACGACACGACACGCAGCGTTTGGAAAGACCTGCTCTACAGCACACATTACGCCTGTGCGAAGTGCAAGATTAACTACGCCGAGCTTGAGCCGCGCACATTCAGCTTCAACAGCCCTTACGGTGCGTGTCCTGATTGCCAAGGCATGGGCGAAATTGAAACTTTCGATTACGATCTGCTCGTGCCAAACACGCAACTGTCGATTGCCAAAGGCGGCATCGCGGCATTCAAAGGTACGTCACCAACATCGACGCGGCTTTTTCAATCGGTGCTGGGCCGCTTTTGGGAACAACATGGCGATTTTGCGACAACGCCCATAGCGGAAATTGATAAACAGATTCGCGAAATATTGTTTTACGGAGAAGAAGTTGCGAGTTGCGAGTTGCAAGTTGCGAGTGACGAGCCACTTGATAACACCCCCTCGCCCCTCGCCCCTCGCCCCTCACCCCTACCTCCCTTTCCCGGAATAGTCAAATTGCTCGAAGAGATATGGCAATCGACACAAGGTAAAAAGGAACGCGAACACTTGCAACAATTTCGCGGGCCGGTGCGCTGTCGCTCGTGCGACGGAACGCGACTCCGCCGCGAAGCCCGCAGCGTCACCATTGCCAGGCAACACATCAGCGACGTGTGCGCAATGACCGCCGAAACGTCGCTCGCATTCTTCAAAACGCTCGATTTTCCCGATGAATTGCAGTTGGTGACAACGCCCATCGTTGAGCAAATCGTGTTGCGGCTGGATTTTCTCAATCGCGTCGGGTTGGATTATCTGACACTTGACCGTGCGGCGGATTCGCTCAGCGGTGGCGAGTTACAGCGTGTCCGACTGGCATCGGGACTTGGCACGGGACTGGTCGGCGTGTGTTATGTGCTTGACGAACCGTCAATCGGCCTGCATCCGCGTGATAATCGGCGGCTCATCGACGCGATGCGCAACCTGCAACAACGCGGCAACACGGTCATTGTCGTCGAACACGATGAGGCGATCATGCGCGAGGCGGACTGGTTGATCGATTTCGGTCCGGGAGCGGGAAAACTCGGTGGAACAATCGTGGCACAGGGTACGCCCGATGACGTTGAACGCAACGGCAACTCATTGACGGGCAACTACCTCAACGGCTCGCTGTCGATTCCCGTGCCTGCAAAACGTCGCAAGCCGGTCAAGAGCCGCATGTTGACACTTGAAGGTTGTACGTTGCACAACCTGAAAGACGTGACCGTATCATTTCCGCTGGGGACGTTTATTTGCGTTACCGGCGTCAGCGGGTCGGGCAAAAGCTCGCTGCTCAACGAGACGCTCGTGCCTGCGTTGACGCAACGGTTGTACGGTACTCGAAAAAAACCGGGGCCGTACAAAAGCATCAGAGGCACGAACAAAATCGACAAACTGATTCGTATCGACCAATCGCCGATCGGACGCTCGCCGCGCAGTAATCCGGCGACCTACACCGGCGTGTTCGACGAAATCCGTAGAGTCTTTGCACAAACCCGTGACGCGAAACGGCGCGGTTACAAGTTGGGACGCTTCAGCTTCAACGTGGCCGGCGGTCGTTGCGAAATCTGCCAGGGGCAGGGTTTGCGCAAAATTGAAATGCACTTCCTGCCCGATATGTACGCCGTTTGCCCCGACTGCGACGGCAAACGCTTCAACCGTCAGACGCTCGACATCCGCTACAAGGAAAAATCCATTGCCGACGTTCTCGACATGTCCGTTGTCGATGCGGTAACGTTTTTTGAGAATTTCCCGGCCATTGCTCGCGTGCTCGACAGCCTCAATCGCGTCGGGCTGGGTTACCTGACGCTCGGACAATCGTCAACGACGCTCAGCGGCGGCGAGGCACAACGCATCAAGCTGGCCGCCGAACTGTCACGCGTCGAAACCGGCAATACGCTTTATGTGCTCGACGAACCGACATCGGGCTTGCATCTGCACGACATCAAACAACTGCTCGGTGTGCTGTCCGAACTGGTTGACCTGGGCAACACGGTCATCGTCATTGAACACAATCTCGACGTGATCAAAACCGCCGATTGGGTTATCGACCTCGGTCCCGAAGGCGGCGAACGTGGCGGTCATCTTCTTGCCGTTGGAACACCGGAACAGATTGCCACTCTCGAAAACAACGCAACGGGTAAATATCTAAAATCAGAGCCGCGACGGTAACGGAACGGTAGTCATTCCTTGCTTACGCGGCAGACTCTGATTAATCGATGGCTTTGTTTTCAGCGGCGATTCTATCGAAGAAGCGTTTTTGCTGCTCACGGTAAGATTCCGGCAGTAAGTCGTTGTGATCGAGACCTTCCATGCGGACGAACTTTTTGCGTTCACTCGGGCAGGCTTTGAACAATTCCGCCCCCTGCTGAAACGGAATGACCGTATCGGCATCACCGTGGCAATGTAACAGCAGGCCGTTGTAGTTTTTGATGCTGCCAAGCGAATCAAGCCTGTAACGAATGATTGAAGCCGGTGCGAGTGGCACCATCTTTTTTGCCATGTCGGGAATCGAAGTAAAAGTGCTTTCGAGAATCAAGCCTTTCGCGCCGGTTTCGGCGGCCAAATCGATGGCCACCGCGCCGCCGAGTGACCGTCCGCAATATACGAGGTCTTCCGGCTTGAGCGATTCCCGTGCACAGAGCCAGTCCCTCGCCGCACGACCGTCTTTGAGAATGCCCGGCACGGACGGCTTGCCTTCGCTTTTGCCGTAACCGCGATAGTCATAAATCAGCACAGAAACGCCGAATCGCGAACGCATCTCTTCCGCAGCGTAGCCCCAGCCGTTCAAATTGCCCGCGTTGCCGTGACTGAACACCACCCAGGCTTTCGGCTCTTCCGCCGCGAGATACCATGCATTGATCTTGACATCGTCCGACGTGGTCAGCGTCACGTCTTCGTACTTGAAATCAGGTTCCGTCCAGTCTTTTGCGTTGTATGGCATCGGAAAGAACAAAAACCCGTTGACCAGCGGATCACCCTGTTGATTGGTCGGCGAAAGCTGACACGAAATAATCAGTACGACAAACAGCAGAATTGCGATATAAATCATCCTGCGGCTCCGTTTGTTCGGTTGAGTATGTGTCATGGGAGTATTCCTTTCGCCGATCAAGTTTTTTTGGCTGCAACGCTCGTTCGACTCATTTGTTATTGCCAACGGATTGACACAGATCAGAAAAAAATCAGCCTCAATTCGTTTCGTCTGCGCCATCCATGTGCCAAATTCGTATCTTCGGCAAAATTGCCGGCCGTTGTCGGATTGGGAATCGAATGTTTTCCTATGGCTTACGCAGCAGGCTCTGATTCGGTAGCTAAGAAACAGTATCAAAACAACTCTCTCTTTTTACCACGAAGAGCACGAAGGGACACGAAGGTTTTTTTAAATATTCTTCGTGGTTCATTCGTGTCCTTCGTGGTGAGTGAATGACTCATGCACTTGACAATTTGACGTAATTATTTTGGTACTGTTCCTAACGTTTCATCGCGGCGGCAAGAATACGCGATGTACTCGGACGCATGATGCGCGGGTCAACTTCCTGGCCTTGTTGCAGCGTGTTGCGCACGTCTTTGCCGGAGATGAAAACCGGCTTTTCGCCTTCGTGCAGTTCCATGAGATCGACACGACCAACCGATTCGTAATACGCCGCGAAACCGACGTTGACCGGCTTGAGTTGTAAGTCGCCTTTGAGGTTGTTGAAAATTTCCTGTGCGTCGAAATCACCCCAAATCGGAGAACCGTCATGATACGGTGCGTCGGCGTGCTTGCGACCGATCACCAAATCGGTGAAACCGAAATTCTGACGGTAAATTGCATGCATAACCGCTTCTTTCGGGCCGCCGTAAAACATTTTGATATCCAGCCCAAGCAGCAGGACGCGGTCGGGCACCTGTTGGCCAAGTTGCGACCAAAGCGTCTGATTGCTGTCGCCTTCGCCGAGTGAGCGGTTGTCAATCAAGGCTTCGTAAGTTGCCATGCGAATCGTTGCGTTGACATCGTCGCCTTTCGTTTCGCCGACGAGCGGGTTGAGACAGGCACCGGCGTTGAAGCCTTGTTTCAGCAGCACTTCGAGGCCATAGACCAGTGCGTATTCGTGTGCCCGATGCAAAGGGTTGCGGGTTTGAAACGCAACAACCCGCTCCCAATCTTTTGCATCGAGCAATGCCCGGACTTCTCGCGGCGACAGGACGTACTTACCGAAGTCAGGGTTTTTCGGCTGTGGGAAGACGCGAATTTCACCGCCGATCAGGTGCGTCTTGTCGGCGTCCTGTTGCAGCACCATGTCGGCACCGGGGTGATCGGTCCGGTCGGTCAGATAGACGCTTTTCAGATAACGCATCTTGTCCCAAGCGAACACGTCGGAAATCGTCAATAATGCAACAACCTCGTCGGCAGAATTAACCACCGCGACCTCTTCGCCAACTTTCAGGTCAGCGGCCAAGTCTGCCGTGACGGGTAGCGACAGCGGGATTGTCCAAGCGTACAGTTTTCCGTTGTTTTCGATGACCGATTCATCAAGTACGCGATTGTACGTTGCGCTATTCATCGGGCCTGTCAAGGGACTTAACCCACCGTCACCGAAGCGGTAAACGGTTGAAAGATCGGCGTCGCTAACCGGTACTTTATTCAATTCTACGATTTTTTTCTGGGCATCGGAAATTTGGTCTTGCGAAATCGTACAACTCATGGGCTCGGTCAAGCCGCCATGTGGGGAAATCAGGGACATTGGGCATTGAAGGGTTAGGGATTAGAGGATAGTGATTGGGGGAAGAAAAACGTCCCACCCACAGAATGGTTTATTGTAACAACTTTTGGAAATAGACAAGGTAGGGCGGGTATGTCGAGATTTCCTAATCGTTTCGTACTTTGATGGAGAAAAAAACGGTAATTTGCCCCCATTTTCAGTATAGCAGCCGGAAGCGTAAGCGACCGGTTAATAACCACTCGCTAACGCTTGTGGCTGCTATTTGTGAACAACTTGTTTATTCGCGAGTCCAAGCCTTTGTCATCGTGACCGTAATAGCTCTTATCGACATTCGCCTATCAATCCCAAATTCATTATGCCAAAAAATATGAGTATTTCGTAAAGACAGTATTAAGAAATCATTTATTTCTGGTGGTGTTTTGTTGTGTTTATTGTTGGGGATGATTGGCAAAGCATGTCTTCTGATCACCATCCGCGATGGTCACAGCGTGGTCTCTCTACTGCATTTCGTTCATCAACGTTTCCAACAACTCAACAGTTTTGGCAGTTGCTCCGATATGTTTTTGAACAAGCTGTTGCGCACGTTGCCCCAGTGTTTCGGCAAACTCCGGTTCGTCGAGACAACGGCGGATAAAGGTGGTCAACTCGTTTCCGTTGCGAATGACAACTGCTGCGTCATCGGTCAGCAAAAGGGACACGATGTCGCGGAAGTTTTTCGTATTGGGACCGAAACTCACCGCCGCGCCATAGGCCGCCGGTTCGAGCATGTTCTGTCCGCCGCGTTTTCCCATACTGCCGCCGACAAAAGCGATGTGGGCCGTGCCCCACCACGCCCCCAATTCGCCGACCGTATCGACCAAAATCGGTACTCGTTCATTGTTGAGGTTGTTGGTTGATTGCAAATCCACCGATGTTTCTTCCGGCTGGAATTGGGAACGTCGTCTCCAACAACGGGAAGAATCACCGACGCGACGATTGAGCATTTGCGCAACGGCATCAAAACGTTCCGGATGCCGGGGGACGAGAATCAGCCGCAATTTCGGGTGGGACTCACGCAACGCCAGCCAGGTTTCGACGGCCAGTTCTTCTTCCGGTTCCTGTGTACTGCCGGCAAGAAATACGATGTCATCCGGAGCGATGCCCGCCAATTGCTGGAGCGATTGCGTATTGGGATGATTCCTATCCGTTTGCGCGTTGTCGAATTTCAGAGAACCGGTGACATGCACGTTTTCCGCCTTGACGCCGAGTTGCCGCGACCAATCGGCGTAAGTTTCACTTTGCACGCACACAAGGTCCAGTTGCCGCATGATCAACTGCCAGATTGATCGGATTTTGAAATAACGTGCAAAACCGCCTTCGCTGAAACGGCCATTGACCACGGCCAGCTTACCCCCTGATGCTTTGCAGTACATGATGAGATTAGGCCAGAGTTCCTGTTCGGCGAGAATGAGCATGTCCGGATTGAGACGTGTCAGGGTGTTGCGGACAGCCCAACTGAAATCCATCGGCGCGAAAAAAACCTCGTGGCGGTCGGCGAACAGATTCCGAGCAACGGCATAGCCGGTCGTCGAAGTGCTCGAAATGACATACTGCCATTCGGGATGTTTTTCCGTGAGCTGCCATACGAGAGGCTTGAGCAGGTTGACTTCGCCGACACTGACTGCGTGCAGCCAGATGCGTTTTGTTGTCGGGTGATGTTCAGGCAATTCCGGGCTGTATCCGAACAGTTTGGCCTTCCAACCGGCGCGGTACTTTTTGAGAACAATCATGCGATAAAAGATGAACGGACATACGGCAATCAAGGCCACCGCGTAGCACAGGTTGAAAAACCAAGAGGCAAGTCGAGTTTCCCAGCGAACAGTCACGGATACAATAAGGATAAATGAACAAAAACGAGTTTCTCATCGTCAAGAAATATGATTCCTATTGTAGAGAATGCGATGAATTGATCAATAGTTGAGGTGAAAAAACATATAAAAACGCTTAGAGTAAGTCTTTAACTGACTAAAAACCGTTTGCCGCAGGGCGATGGGCCTTGCGGCGTTGGTGAAACGAGGGGATATGGCAAAAAATTCACGATACCTTGTGCCGAATGGTGCGTAAAATCAAGGAGAAAAAGCCGACGCCGTCCGCGGGCATCATCGACAGCCAGACGGTCAAAACGACGGAAAACGGTGGAGTACGCGGCTATGATGCCGAAAAAAAATCAACGGTCGCAAACGACACATCATCGTGGATACGTTGGGATTAATCATGGCGTTGGTCATTCACACAGCGGACATTCAGAATCAGGACGGTGCGAAACTTGCGATTGAAGCCTTGGGCGAACGCTTCAAACGCTTGAAGATGATTTTCGCCGACAGTGCCTACGGCAAGATGGGCTTGCCGGATTGGGGCAAGGCGATGTTCGGTTGGATTTTACAACCGGTGTTGCGACCGGTCAACGTGAAGGGCTTCGTGGTGCTGCCGAAACGTTGGATCGTCGCCATGACTGCACGAATGTTAAAATTGCTCGAAAAGCACGAATTGGCCGGTTAAAGACTTAGGCTTCCGCTGGAAATTGTCCGGCAAGGTAGGGCGGTCACGGCGTGACCGCCGCAGAATTAAAACCTTGAGATAAACCCCAAGTCGAGCGCGAACACCCAAAGCATCAGCGAGAGTAGCAGGAGCAGGCCGATGTAGCTCAAAATGACCTGTACGGTTTCGTTCGGCGGTTTGCGGAAAATCGCTTCGTAAGTGAGGAAGACGATATGTCCGCCGTCCAGCACGGGAATCGGCAGAATGTTGAGCACGGCAAGGTTGGCACCTAATAAGCAGAGGAGCCACAAATACAGCCCCATGCCGTTGGAAGCAAAATGATACGCGAGTCCGACAATGGCAATCGGGCCGCCCATGCCTTTGGCGGAAATGCGGCTGGTTCCGGTAGCGTTGCCGTAAGTCAAATTTTTGAGAAAAGAGTAAACCATCAACAGTGCTTTTTGGGTTTCCACTGCACCGAGCTTCACTGCTTCGCCGAAAGTTGATGCCTGGAAAAAAATCTTGACCGTGTCGAATCCCCAGCCGCGATCATCGTTAAACCAATCGGTCATGGCAACAATGGGGACAACGTATTCGGCGGATTCGTCGCCGGTTTTAACGGTCAACTCGACTTTCGTTCCCACCGGGAAAAGTTGCGTTATCGTTTCGACACGGTTGGGGAACGAGCCGTCTTTGGTTTCGTCCACAAAAAGGAGACCGTCTTTGGTTTCCTTGCCGGAAGTTTTGCCTTTCAATTCTTTCGGAATTTCGGTCAGAAATTTCACCTGCTCCACCGTACCGCCGACTGGAACTTTCTCAGCGGCAACATCGTCTTTGGCGACAACAACCGGCAACACCGTATAGGTAATTCCCAACTCCGGCACTGAAATATTCGTTTCCGAGATAAAGTGGGTTTCTCCGCTCAACGACGAAATCGGCACGTTGAGTATAACCTCGTTTTCATTGCGGAGCAGTTTGATTTCAAATTTGGTCACGCCGGTATAAATCTGCATTTGTATCCAGCCGGGCAACTGCGTCGGGGCGAATTCCTGTCCGTTGACACTTTGAATGACATCGCCCAGTTGAAAACCAAAGTCTTTCCCTTCGTTTCGCAGAGCGGTGATCGGCCCCATGGCAAAGCGGAAGCCGAGCGTCTTTATCGGTTCCGGTTGCAGAGTCACGTCCATCGTTTTGGTTTCGCCGGATTTTTCCTTCCGTTCAAACGTGTAGGTCAGCGGCTTGTCGATTAGTTCGATTTCCATAGCCCGCCGTTGTTCGGTCGATGTGATGGGCGTCCCATTGATGGCAACGAGCGTTTCCTTGCCCCGCAGTTGTTTGACCTGATCATTTTTTTGCGCAAAGGGCGAGAAAAAGTCTCCCTGGGGACCCAACTGCAACGATTCCGCCCTCACAATTCCGATCGTTGCATACAAGGCTTTCGACTGCATTTTCGGCATCACGGTAAAGGTCAGTGGCTCATCCACATTGGGGCGACGCACCAGCAGCTCCGACGTATCTTTCGATGCCCCGGTAATGGCGTTGACAATTTCGTCGTGAAATCGAATCGGTTTGCCGTCAATGGCAAGGATTTGATCGCCGGGCATGAGGCCGACTTCCCACGCCGAGGTCCCGGGTGCGGTTCCGCCGATCACGCAAGCCGGTTTTTCCATGCCGAACATGAACGCCCCGACCCCACAAATAAACGCGAAAATCACGTTCATCACCACGCCCGCAACGATGATGGCCATGCGTTGCGGCACGCTTTTGGCCAGGTAACTGTCGGGAGCGTACAGTGATTGTTCCAATTTTGCGATTTCGGCATCGTTAGCGTGGGGGCTTGCCTCCGACTGATTTTCATCGTCATCACTTTGCGCTCTGCGCTCTGCGCTCTGCGCTTTCTTCGCGCGTTCAATTTCCGCCTTAATCGCCCCCGGCGAGTCCTCCTGACCGAACATCTTGACGTAACCGCCCAGCGGCAAAACGCCAAGCCCATATTCG
>Ga0082212_10001298_pt1 | contig 36887 bp, 34 predicted proteins | sample TergutNt197P3_FD_71548 | JGI IMG/M metagenome (GOLD analysis project Ga0082212, IMG submission 71548) | Neocapritermes taracua P3 segment gut microbial communities from Petit-Saut dam, French Guiana - Nt197 P3 | ecosystem: Host-associated > Arthropoda: Insects > Digestive system > Gut ...
GCAGCATTGGCCAACTCCACTGTAGCGTCCAAACAAGGATATGGCAAAGGTTCGCATTGTACAATTATTGGCAGCTCCGTACAAGCCAGCACGAAATAATCCGCTCCCCTACTCTTCATCTCTTCAGCCACGGGACGTAATCTGGCCGATAAAACATGCAAATCCGCCTTGGCCTTAACTTCAAGTATCAATCGGCCCAGCAGCTGCTGGTCTTCTTCCTGTGCGTAAATATGCGGAATGGAAAAACTATCCAAATATGGCGTCAATATCCCGCTTTTAGCTGTAGCTTCGCTGCATAATACTCCTGCTTTCAGCCCGGGAAAACAATTGGCGCATTCTTGTGCTGTAATCTGCAGCATGTTCAGAAAAATCACATTCGGCGGAATATTGAGCTGCTGCAGAAAATAATGAGCGCTTATGCACGGCATAACGACACAATCGGCGCCCATCGCGGCCAGCTTATCCAGTGATTCCTGCATAGCCGGCGCGGGGGATTGAGTATTTCTCAATACCGCGCCTATACGATCCGGGATTTGCGGGTTATTATCCACAAAGACGCGCATATGCTCAGAGTCTCGCTGAGCTTTCGTCATGTCGAGGATCTTCTGCTGCAAATCCAAGGTAGCTTGCGGGCCCATCCCCCCCAGTATTCCCAATTTCAATTTCATGTTATTGCTGTCCAAAGAACGGTTCCAAATAAGCGTACAATGCGGGAGCGCCGCCTGTGTGAAGGAAAAGAAGGTTCTTTTTTCCTTCGAAATATCCCTTATTTATTAAGTCAAGCATTCCGGCCATTGTTTTGCCCGTATAAACAGGGTCGAGCAGGATGGCTTCCGTACGCGCCAACAATTTGACGGATTCGAGCATACCTTCTGTTACGCGGGAATATCCTTCGCCGATATAATCGTCAAAGACAATCACGTCATCCATTGTCGGCGCTTCCTTGAGATTCAGTTTTTCTGAAAGCTTCACGCAAAGGTCGTATACAGCCTGACGCTGCGGCTCCTTTTTGCGGTTGATTCCTATTCCTACAACCGGTATTTGTGCGTTGTTGCCCACTATTCCGGTAAGTATGCCTGCATGGGTACCGGTGCTGCCGCTTGTTGTTACAATGGCGTCTATATTGACTCCCATTTTGAACGTCTGCTGCAGTATTTCCTGCGCGCACGCCACATATCCCAATCCTCCTATAGCGTTGGAGCCGCCTCCGGGGATTACATACGGCTTACGGCCTTTTGCGCGCAAGTCTTCCGCCACGGCAGCCATTTTACCGGCAACATCGCTGCCGCCTTCCACTACATGAACATCCTCCACGCCAAGCAGATCAAAGAGAAAATTATTGCCGCTTGCATAACGCTTGTAACTGTTTGGAACGCGCTGTTCCAGCACCAATTGACATTCTAAGCCTTCTTTTTTAGCTGCCGCAAGGGTCAAACGGCAATGATTTGATTGCACTGCGCCGCAAGTGATAATCGTATCCGCTCCCTGAAGGAGCGCATCAGCCATCAAAAACTCAAGCTTACGCGTCTTATTGCCGCCTCCGGCCAAACCAAGCAAGTCGTCACGCTTGCAATAAATCGCGTACCCGTTGTAAAGCGCGCTTAATCGTTCAAGCTTTTCGATAGGAGTGCTGCCCACAGTGTAGCGGCGGCGTGGAAATTGACTAAGATTCATAATTTATCCCTCTTTCCAAATTGATATCAACTATTTACTATATTATATAGTATAAGATTCTTTTATGCTTCAATTCAAAAATACTTTTGTTATAAGCGGCTATTAAAAAATTAAAGCTTTATTTTATTGCTATGAGTTAAGAGGTTAAGAGTTAAGAGGTAAATCCTTCTTTTGCTCCTAACTCCTAACTCCTAACTATTTGTGATGTGATATAATCAAACTAAGAAGACCCTTTCATTGGAAGCTCAGCCCTGTGCGGCAAAAACCTGTGAACCCTGTCAGGCCCGGAAGGGAGCAGCAGTAAACGGTGCTTTTTGGGCGCCACAGGTAAGCTGAACTTCCAATGAAAGGGTTTTATTTAAAAAAAATCTCCCTGATGATTTTTCATTAGGGAGATTTTATAAATTTTAATAGTATTACCGAACTTGGCTAAATAAACAGGTTTGCCAAATCAATTTAGTACTATTATATTTGTTCATGGACTTCCGAATCCAGTATACCCTCCGATTTAGCAACAACAACTGCAACGCACTGGTCTCCAACAACATTGATAGTTGTTCTCGCCATATCGAGAACGACGTCTATACCGGCAACAAGTCCAATACCTTCAAGAGGCAATCCAACACTTGTCAACACCATCGTCAACATGATAAGACCGGCGCCGGGGACTCCGGCAGCGCCAACTGCGCCAAGCGAAGCAGTAGTTACAACCATAATCTGTTGCTGAAGAGTGAGATCCATTCCATAAACCTCTGCTACAAACAGCGCGGCAACTCCCTGATAGAGAGATGTTCCATTCATGTTCACCGTCGCTCCAAGAGGGAGAACGAATGAAGCTATGCTGTTCGGTACTCCGAGATTTGTTCGGGCATTCTCTATGGTGACAGGCAGTGTTCCGGAACTTGATCTGGAAACAAATGCTGTAATAGCGGTTTCAGTAACACCGCGGAAGAACCAAATAGGCGATTTGTGGACCATAAGAGCGATCATTGCAGAATATACAACTGCTGCATGAATGAAAACTCCTGCATACATACATCCAATAACCTTCGCGAATGGCATAAGAATATCCATTCCATACCTCGCGGCCGTTTGGGCAATTAAGGCGAAGACTCCATAAGGAGCAAATTTGAGGACAATATCCGTCACTCCGTACATCGTTTCAGCAAGACCTTCTGAAAAATCAACAAAAGGTTTTGCTTTCTTGCCCACCAAGGCAGCAGCAATTCCAAGTAATATAGCTAATACAATAATTTGGAGCATAACTCCTTCGCCGATAGCGGTCATCGGAGTAAACGGTATTCCGGCGCTTGTCGTAACTAATTTTCCTTCATCATTCAATGTGGCGCTGGTCAAGAAGTTTGTCGGCCTCGTCGGCTGACCGGGTACCATATCGAAGAAAACTTCAAGCATTGGTTTGGATGTTCTTGCCTGAAATGTTGCTTTTTCATCCATTTGCATACCCGCCCCTGGATGCACGATGTTTGACAAGCTAATGCCTATAACAACAGCAATAACAGTAGTAGCTGCAAACCAAAACAGTGTTTTCAATCCAACTCTTCCAAGCGTCCTTACGTCTCCAAGCGACGCTGTACCCGCCATCAAACTTGAAAATACTAGCGGTATTATCAACATCTGCAAGAGCCTGATGAAAAGTCTTCCAACGACGTCAATAAGCGGATACACATACTCTCCCATTGGATTTGCTTTGTCCAAAAGCTGCGGACCAAACATAAATCCAAAAACAAGACCTAACACGAAACCTAATGTGATTTTAATTAGTAATCCTTTCTTTGAAGCCATGCAATTACACCTCCTCATAATTTAAAACGACGTTAATTATATCACAGAATATTATATGCAAATAATAAACAAAATATTTTTTTGAAAATCTTCTTAAGTAACGACAATGATATAATTAAATTCAAGATTACTAAAACGAAAAGAGGTAATCTATGACTATTCCTACACAAAAAAAAGCAGTTATTGATATTGGAACAAATTCTATAAAATTATGTATAGCCGAGGGAGTAAATTCTTCCGATGATTATTCGGTTGTATATGATGAAAATAAAACAACGCGCCTTGGAGAAGGGCTTGGCGTAAACAGCGAGCTTGGCGCGGCGCCAAGAGAACGCAGCATAGAATTAATTCAACGCTTCGTTATAAAGGCGCATGAACTTGGTGCAGCAGAAATTCGGGCAATAGGAACGGCAGCCCTGAGAAAAGCCGCGAATGCGGGCGATTTTTGTTCCAAAGTCAAGGATTCCTGCGGAATTGACGTTGAGATAATTTCAGGTGAGCGCGAAGCGGAGCTTACGTATAACGCGGCTATATCCGCAGCGCGTGGACAAGATTGTATTATATTTGACATTGGCGGCGGCAGCGTAGAGTTCATATACTCCCGAAATAACAAGGTATATAATAGATTTAGCATAGATTTTGGAGTGCTAAATATCAAAGATAAATATTTTTCTAAAGAACCTATGGAAGACGAATCACTCAGAAAAACCTGCCATGAAATATCGAATGACCTATACAATGGTGGTCTGGTAATTCCGAGTTATAAATTTACGCTCATTGGAATTGGAGGTACGGTTGTGACCATGGCTTCAGTAAAATTAGCGCTGACAGAATTCCATGCAAATATGGCAAACGGAACCGTATTGAATATAAGTGATATTGAATCGCAAATTCGTCAATACCAAAACTCTACCCTCGAAGAACGAATTAAAATACAGGGATTATTCACAGGCAGAGAGGACATAATCCTTGCCGGCGCATGTTTTGTAAAAACTATAATGGAGTCGCTTTTTGCGAGTAGTATTATTGTAAGTACAAACGGCCTTCGCCATGCCATACTCGCTCTTATGTTCCGAAAATGAACAGCTTATTTTACGCCGTTAATATTTTAGGCGGACTTGCTCTTTTCCTCTATGGGATTGAGGAGAGCACCAGGATATTCAGACATAATCTCGGTAACGCTACTCGTGACCTTATGTCCCGCTATACAAAGAAAAGATGGCAGGCGTTTACTTTTGGAGTTATGCTGTCGGCTGTCACTCAAAGCAGTACGATTGCCACATCATTTGCCGTCGGATTTGTGGATGTCGGAATGCTATCATTCGGCGGGTCAGTGGTGGTAATGATGGGCGCCAGCCTTGGAGGAACATTTGTTTCGTTCCTGCTCAGCCTTGATATTGTCAAATACGCTCCTGTTATGTTTGCTTTAGCTTTCTTTCTATCAAAAATAAAGAGCAGAGGAATCAACAAGATAGGAGGAGTGCTGCAAGGTCTTTCAATCATATTTCTCGGAATGCTGCTTATTAAGCTTGGGACAACTCCGCTGCTTCAGGAAAAATGGTTCAGCGAGATTATAATAAAGTGTTCTTCATCGCTAATTATTATGCCTTTAGCGGCATGTATATTGACTAGCGTGTTGCAAAGCAGCTCGGCTGTTGTGGCGCTCGGAATTTCATTGGCCGCCTCAGGCGCTATACCGTCTTCTTCAATGCTTCCAATAGCAATAGGAGTACATATAGGCTCTACCACCATGGTTTTAATGGCGGGATTTTTCAGCAGCGGAAGACAAAGTACAAAACAGCTTGGATGGGCAACTTTTATTTATAAATTGGCAGGCGGGATTATATTTATCCCGTTTATCCCATATGTTCATAAACTAATGGAGCTTTATGAAATCAGCGCCTCAAACCAGCTTGTATACGGGCAAATTCTACTGGTTTTGGCAAATATATTGTTTCTATATCCGTTTTCATATGAATTCTCGGTTTTTATAGCTAAATTCATAGGCAATCGCAGAGGAGAGGATTTAACTCAACCAAGGTACCTTGACGAAGACTTGCTAAGCGTCCCCGCAATATCTGTATTATTGCTTTCAAAGGAAATGATAAGGCTCGCGGATTATCTGGAAGCTTATCTTCAAATGCTTCTCTTTCCGAATCGCAGGCAAAATTATCTTTATTCAGAGCTTCCGGCAGGAATCACGGAACTTTCAAAGTGTTGCACAGAATACATGTATAAAATAAATATATCAGGTGAGCGCGAACCTCTTCAGAAACGATATACAACATTAACTTATACCATGACTGTGTTTAACGGCATGAGCAAACTTATGACCGGCGGGCTCGGCAGGTGTTTGGACGACAGTGCAATAAGCGACATGTTTATTGAACATCTTGGAGGTAAAATGTGGGAAGAATTCTCTCAGCTTTGTTTAAAAATGCTGAGGACTTCAATGCGGGCTTTTGTAATAAAAGGGAGCGGCTTAATAGACGAGACCAACAAATATGAAAACAGGATTGCAAAAATGAGCCGCGACGCGCGTAGAATTCTGGGGAAAAAGTCGTACTATGGACCCGACGCCTCGCAGATAATTCGCCTGATATCCATTTTGCAGGGTTTAGCCGGAATGTGTAAAGAAGTAGCGCAAGGAGAGGAATTTTAAAATGAAAAACAGCATGAACGACGTTGCAGTTACTGGTGAAAAAACATTTATAACGGAGAAATATCTTTACGCTTCGGATAAAGAACGTTTGGTCGACCTTGTAGTCAAAATGGCCGAGGAGGCTCTTAAGTCAATCGTGACCTCAATTGAATCGCTTATCGAAGCTGACGACACAAAGGCCAGAAGCGTTATTGAAAGAGACGATGTGATTGACGCTATGGAGGAAAAAATTGATCAGGAGTGCCTTTACACAATAGCAATGCGGCAACCGATGCGGGAGGACTTGAGGTTCGTTTACGCCGTAACTAAAATAATAACCGATATAGAAAGGATAGGAGACCTAAGCGAGTCCATAGCAGAATGCTCGCTGAAGCTTTCATTAAAGACCGAAGAAATCAAAGAATCTTTGTACTTCAGCGAAAGTAAACCCTTTTCAGAGGAGATACTTTCAATGTGCTCCCAAATAGAGACTATGTTCAGTAAATTAATAGCAGCCTTTGTAAACGAGGACGAGGTAATCGCGCATGAAGTCATGGGAATGTGCGCGCTATTTAACGAAACAGGAAAAAAGACAGTAAACGCCATATTAACTTCGAGAGAAAATTTATCCAGAAACTTGGAAGTATTTACAAACGTGATATGGATATTGAGGTATCTCGACCGCGTGGGCGGTCATCTAATGAACATAGCTGAAAGGGTCTGTTTTATTGTAACCGGAGTCACTTCCGAGTTCCTAAAGAAAAAACAAAAAGCAGTAAAAACCAACAATGCCTAACTTGAAATCATCTATTGCAAAAATACGACTATTTCAGTATAATTCCCTCGTTGAATTGCGGATGTAGCTCAGCTGGTAGAGCATTAGCTTCCCAAGCTAAGGGTCGCGGGTCCGAATCCCGTCGTCCGCTCCAGAGAATACAAGGGTTTATGAGAATATCGTAAACCCTTTTTGTTTTTCCTTACAGCGTATTTACAGCACCGAAAGAAAATCTGTAGTTCAGTATTTATACAAACAGTTTTCAGATCATATTCAAGAATATACATCCTGATTCCATAACGTAAAATCATGTTAGTAGTATTTTTACAATTATTTCTTCTTGTTTGTTCCATATTGTTCCACAATGTTCCGCATTGCCTATGATAAACTGTTGATATGACTAATATATGCCTATTGACAACGATGATATAACGGGTAAAATCAAGAAAATATCAATTAACAAAAGAAAGGAAGAGAACATCGCAGCTATAAAAAGAATGATAATAAGCTGGTTTAACTGTTGTGTATATCGAGTGTTTTAATAAATTCATTGGAATGTTGCTCATTTAAGGCGGTAGCAAAAGAAAGGATTGATTTTTTGAATTTAAGAGTTTCAAATTTTGATACAAAGCAGGATAAATATAAACCTGCGATTAAATGAGCTGAAAGTGCGAGCAAAGGAACTATTGACGAGCGAAATAGGATTAGAAATGCGATCGAAGCGCCCGATAGAAGTGGAAAGTGTCTTTGGTAATATTAAAGGTAATTATGGAGTGCGAAGATTTTTATTAAGAGGGCTGGAAAAAGTAGCGATAGAGTGGGGATTATACTCAGTAGCGCACAATATGAGAAAAATGGCCGCAGTGATAGGTTAGAAAAAGCCCATATTCTATTGAATTCCCTTATGTAAAGAAAATCTCATTTCCAATGTAGAGGAAATGAGATTTTTGATCGCTTATTAGGGGATTTTTAGGGGCTGTCCAATTTTGTACTGTTACAGCCCCGTAGGAAAATAGAACGAACCAAGCAAAGTCGGGTTAACGTGCGGCGTCCCCGTGCCTTTTGTATTGGTGTTTAACTCTAAATAATGGCTTTGAATGAAGTAGAAAAGAAATCTGTTATCAACGAGCGATGGCGCAGTTATCTTCGCAAGTGTAGAGCCGATTGCTCCTTTATGCGCTCTGCCAACCAAACCCGAACGTGAGCCATCACAAACTATAAGCAAGTCGCCTTCTTCACAAAAAACACATCCCACACCGTCGGTATACGAGTCGATGATGTGTCGTTCAAAAGCCTTAATATCGACGTATGGCATAAAGCCCGCATGTTGTTCTGTGGACTGCGTATTAGGCTTTTTCCCTTTTTGCATAGTTATTATTTCAGAAAGCGGTAACTCCATCCATACACTCCCTATTCGTTTTATTAAAATCAAAACGGAATTTCATCGTCGTCATAATCAACAATCTCCGAAATTAACGGCTCATCACTCGAATTGAATAACTGTAAAAGATAGCTTACCCTCATTTTCAATTCATCAAATGTGATGACAGTTACATTCGATATGTTGTTGCGGTAGTTTTCAAAGGTTTTTATCTGGTCTGTCGATAAGTCGTTCAACTTACCTATAATCACAAAGCATTTCGGACTAAGTACCTCAAACTCTTTATTAGTATTTTGGCAAACGGTATAGTATACTTTTGTTAGCTTCTCCTTGTAATTTAAGATTTGATTTACCGCTCCACTCATATCTGGGCTTAAACTGTAAGTCCCGCGATACTTTGCGCCAAGCAATTTGGTGCAAGGTGTTTTTATTTCTATCAGCGCGATATTCTGTGTGAGTTTGTTTTGATATATGAAATCGCATATGTTAGCATTCCTGTTATCAAGCCCTTTCCCACCAACATATGCCTTGTCCTCAAATATCGTGTAAGGGCAGGAAAATACTTGCGATAAAATCCACTGATTACCTTTGAATATATTTTGCCAGTCTTCCTCTTTTTCATTATCCATATTCTCATCAAAAACAATAAGCGCACGTTCAAGTTTCGTGATATTTGCAGCTTCAGATAGCGAAGATATGTTCGCTTCGTTTAATTCTTTCAGTCCGTTTTTTAGCGATTCTAAAAAGTCTGTTTGCGTAATTCTTTGAAGCAACTTCTTGAATAACTCTAAATTTTCGCTCTGCCCAAGCATACTTGCAGCAGATGAGTCATTCGATATGAATGCCAGCAATTGTTGAAAGCTATTGTCCACTCTCGCAAATGTGCTACTGCCAAGAGGCGTTGTGCCGATTTCTTTGTGTAAATCAAAAAGATCTTTCAAACCCTCGAACAACTTGTATGTTTCACTGGTATTCAATGATATTTCAATAACTTCGCCGTCCTTGACAGATCTACGTGAGATTTTTTCAGTCGGGAATTCTGTATCTTTCTTCCTTTTCTTTTCATGTACTAACTTGCCCTTAACACATTTTTGTTGGTCGATATTATTATCAATAATCATAGGCACAAATGTAGTCCGTATTCTTTCAGTTGAATTGAGAATGATTGGTGAAGCATCAGCTGTACGCAATGACGTGGACACTAAATCAATCGAGCCGTCAGTCGTCTCGCGTAGTTCAGAGCTAGAGTCGTCAAATGATACTATCAACGTCACACCTCCTTACGCCGCCAATGCGATATTCATCTCATCCAACAACGCCTCATACCCATCGCCAAACAGGCTGTAAAACTTGCCCAAGCCGCCATGACGGTTGAACGGGGCGAGGTCTAAATCATCGGGAGTAATCGCCATTGAATTGGCAATAAAATCCTTTACCATGCGGAGCCAGTTCATCTGCTCGTCGGTAAAATGGACGTGTCCGGCATTCTTCGCCATCGTCCACCTCATGAAGTTATAATTTACCGTGTCGCTGTACGGCGCAAGCTCGGTGGTGATACCAAGCTCAAATCGCAGCAGCGAAACGATGTCTATTAGTTTGGAAACTGGCGATTTTGTTTTGACTATATCCTTTTGCGTGTAGCTGTATGCGTTCCAAAGCCGTTCGGTGGAAAGGTTTTGTTTTTGCATAGCGTCGTAGACTTCCTGAATCATCTGCAATGTGAGCGGGCGAGTCTTCCATGTGCCGTTATATAGAATGGTCATCGCGGTGATTTCGTCTTTGTTATCCTCTATAAACTGCCGAAACGTGGCTATCTCGGTTTCAGATTTCTTTTCATAGTCGCCATCCCAAGCGGCGACATTTACCGTGTCGAGATTGATGTTGTCGATTATCTGGTCGTGCGCTTTTCGCGCGTCAAGCACAAAGTCGCGCAGCTTTGGCTCATAGAACGGTAAAGCGGCGGCTTCCGCAAGTTCTTCCTGCGTCTTTCCGCTTTGTGCGATATAATCCTCGTCAAAAGCGTTGAGCAGCGCTTTTGCGGCATCAGATATGGTTAGCCCGTTTGAAATCTCTGTAAATTTTTTCTGCTCTGTCGGCGTTAATTCCTTATCAAGTTTTGTCAGCCGCCCTGCAAGGGTGGTTAGAGTATCTTCGTCCCTTGCGCCCATCACAACGCCCATCATCAAATCTTTGAGCGAAACGCCGGGTTTACGTTCAAGCGGGCGTGATTCTGTTTTAAGCGACTTGGTTACGCCCACTGCATCTACAATAACAAATCGTGCTTTATTGCCTGTCGCCATTTGGATAAGAGCGCGGGGGCGATTTTCGGCAAATGACCGCTCAAGTCCGCAAATCGCCTTAATCTGACAGTCACGGAATCTTTTTTGAGCATCTTCAAATGTTGGAACTACTTTCATTCGGTTACGAATAGTGGAATCATCCACCATCCACTCATGCATTGTCTCAGGGCGATGAAACGAAAATAATTCACGAGAACGCGCTTTTTCATCGGCATAATCGGTGAAACGGGTGATTCTATCTGTGGCTTCATAAGCAAAACGGATCGCCTGACCGCTCACCGTCCACTTGATTCCACTTGCGCCATATCGCTTAGATTGGGCTTCGTGAACGGTCATATTCTGACCTTCCTCCGCTTTTTTCGCTTCGACAACACAGACAGGCTTTCTGCCTACGAACAAAAGATAGTCAACCGGCCCCGAATCGGTATTGAATTCACGCACAGCAACACCCAGTGCGGCAGCAGGATTAAATTCTTTTTTATCCTGTAACAGCCACCCGGAAGCAGTCAATTTTCTATCAATTTCTATTCGCGCTTTTTGTTCTGGGGTCATTGTCACTTGCCTCTTTGCTGTTAATTATTACCGTTTCACAATCCAACGTCCGTTTTTCTTTGCACCCTCACGTTCAAGCAACCCTTTTTCTTTAAGTTCGGCAATCGTTTCCTGTACAGCGCGGCGCGATTTGCTGATGGCTTTGGCTGCATCCACTTGCGTAGCGTTTGGATTTTCGCGTAAATAATTCAAAATTGCTATTTCCGATAAAGCGCAGTCGCCATCATTTTTGCTGCGCTTTATTTGCGCTTTATTCTGCGCTTTATCTGTTTCGGCATCAAAGGAAAAGCTGTCGTTAAGCGGTACGACTATTGTAAAAATATCACCGTCAGTCAGTTTCGGATCTGACCCTGAATATCGTTTACTGTATTTATATAGATTTCTAACGCCAGAACCAAGTTCATCTGCCATTCCTATATTACGAAAAAATGCTGCGATAATCGGATTTTTGGGGTTAGGTTCAAAATCATCAGGCGTTATCAAACTGTTCCGCTCAGCGCGGTTTGCGTTAGATACTGTCATTTGCTCTTTTTCAATCACAAATTTTGCGATATAAGAACTTGTAAACTCTCGATGCATTAGAGTGTTCACAAGTATTTCTCGAGCTATTGCGTTACGTAAGCTAATTCGTGCATCACCCTCAAGATAGAACTTATCCCATAAGTGTTTTTCTGAGAACAGCATCAGCTGTTCGTAACTATCAATTAAGTTTGTTTCCACTATCAAGCGATCATCATAGCGGTCAGTATTGATTTTTCGGAGCAGTGCATCAGTGCGGTATGTGGGACATACATTCTTAATAACATCATTACGTCCCAATAGCATGACCGCCGCAAGATTATAACCTCTTTGCCCGGTTTCAAAATCCTCACCAATTAAGCCCGCGCTCTGCAGTAGTTCAGAATCAGATAGATTCTTCCATGGATGTGCTTGAAAACGGTTTATCGCCATCTGGCGCAGGAGCGGGAGCATATCAAGCCTTAAATGCTCATCGGTAACATATGGATAGATTTTCTTTTCAGTATATATCTTTTGTTTGCGGATATACATCTGAGCAATTTGTCCGGTAGCTGATATTTTTACATCCGCGTCGCCCATGCGGTCATAGATAACCTTTTTGCAACTATGGACTTCAGACGATGGTGGGATGTGAATATAAATAATATGCTTTCCATCATATTCCACAATCTCCGGTGTAAGATACACCGTTGGATTGATTATTTCAGAGTTGCTAACTATATTTATGAAATTCTTTACCATATCCGGCGCAGCGTATTTTGGAACGCCGCAAACTGTACCATTGTCTTCAATTCCGAGATATATGTCTCCACCGAAGCGATTGAGAAATGAGCATACCGTTTCATAGGTATCAATGCCTATGCCATTGCCACATCGCTTAAATTCAACCGCAACGTTTTCTCCGACGGCAAGAACAGTTCTTAGCTTTTCAATTATCACAGATCTGCGCCCTCCTTCGTTTTATATGAAATAGTCGTCCACATTCTGCAAAAATCCTTCAACCATCCTTTTCTCCAGTATAGCCATCATCTCCGCTCAATAAACACACACAATATTGTATTATACTCCTCTAAATCATGAATTTGCATTTTTCAAAATATTATTATCGTGAGAGATCTTCGCAAGCAGTTCTACCGCCGCCTGTTTGACCTGCGGCGCAAGATGCGCGTATCGCAGGGTCATCTCCATATCAGCATGTCCCATAAGTTCCCGCACCGTGTTTAGGTCAACGCCGCGCATCACCAGTTGCGAAGCGAAGTCGTGTCTCATGTCGTGCCATCGGAAATTTTCTATTTGAGCAGCATTCAATATTCCGAACCATGCTTTTTTTACGTTGTTAAGCATTCCGCCTGACACCGGAGAGGGAAAAACAAGTGCCTCGCTAACTGTATTTGTTGACTGAGTTTTCCATGAAAGAAGCAATTCAACAGCGACGCTGTTCAGTGGAATTCGAAGCGTCTTACCGGACTTCGATACAGCAGCTCTCATTATTATGGTATTGCTCTTGAAATCTACGTCGCCCCAAAGAAGAGCGAACAAGCTACCCTGTCTTATGCCGGTATGAAGCGACAATAAAACCATAGGTTTAATATGATCCGCAAATTTTCCGTTTAAAGTCGGCATAAGAGCACGGGCACGCTCGGCAAGATATTCATTGTGGTTCTTTCTCGCCTCTCGAATCCTTTTCTCTCGGGCGTCCAAAGCTGACATAAGGCGTTCCCGCTCGTCGTCAGAGAGGTACCTAACCTTCACTTCTGAATCATATTCTTTGAGCAGTTCGAGTTTTTCCAACGGATTCAATTCAATATAACCGTGTTTTACACCCCAATTGAGAGCAGCTCTCAGCGCGACAATGTTTTTATTAATTGTGGCCGCTTTCCTGCCTTGTTCAAGTCGGCTGTTTCGCCATGAATAAAACTCGGATATTTTTAGTTCATCAATTGAGCGGGAATAAAATGCTTCTTCAAACTGGGATTTCATCATGTTCAAAGTTGCTTGAGCCGCTTTATGGGTGTTTAAGCGCCACTCTGCGTAAGTATTGTTTATAAAATCGCCTAATAACAATTTATGCTTTGATTTTACTTTTGTTAATATTTCTCCACGTTTGTGGCGGGCTGTAATATCTTTCGCTTCGTCACGGGCTTGAGTTACTGTATATTCATCGACAGTTCCAATTTTATGATTAACGTAATTCTCGTTCTCTTTACGATAACCAACATACCATACTTTACTTGATGTGCCAACATAAAGGCGCAATTTTTGACAACCGGCGTCAGTAATCCAGTATGCTTTGTCAGGAGATTTTATTGAACTGACATATGATTGAGTGAGACGAATTTTCATAATAAGCCTCCATTTCTTTACAGCATATTTACAGCAAATAAATTATATATTATAGAAAAATAAAGAACAAGCATGAAAAGGTATATATAGATAATATGTTGTGTTTCAACGCGTTATAAATATGTTTTAAGGAATGGTAAATGATTAACACTTTGTTAGCATTAGCTTCCCAAGCTAAGGGTCGCGGGTCCGAATCCCGTCGTCCGCTCCAGAGATATCAAGGGTTTATGAGAATATCGTAAACCCTTTTTGTTTTTCCTTTAAATAAGCATTCTCGAAAATAAAATTAACATCACGCTTGAAAAATCAATTGAGAATATGCTCAATCGGCGCTAGCAGAAGAATACCAGCAATTATTGAACATACCCGATAAATCAAAGATTGATTGTTTTCATTTGGCTGTTTGTGTAATTGCTGAGATGGATTACTTATTGAGTTGGAATTGTACGCACTTGGGAATACACACATTCGCATTTGTGAAGATCAAGGAATATAATGAAAATCTAGGACTATTTACACCTCTTTTGCTAACGCCAGAGGCATTGATGGAAATTTACGAAATGGAGGAACAATCATGATTTATATTGATGTTAACCCCGTCACGGAAGTTCGCCGCAATCGCGAATTGCTGCTTGAAAAGCACGGTGGGATAGATGGCTTACACAAACACATGGACGAAGAGCGCCCTAAGCTTGAAAAGCAAGGATGGAGATTTGTTACTCTTGAAGAAGTGTTGGCAAAAAAACATGCAAAGGATATGGCAGTAAGCTAAGCATTTGAAGCGTTGATGATAGAAAACGGAAAAAAATGAACCGCTACTCCACACGCAAAAATAAACTAGACGAACAGTTTTTGAACGCAAAATTGAAAAGCGCAGTCAGTTACGACCGCATTGCGGGATATTTCTGCTCGTCAATTTTGGAAGTTGCGGGCGAAGCTATAGAGGCAATTCAAGGCAAGGCCAGGGTGGTTTGCAACTCGGGACTTGCCCCGTCTGATGTCGCCGTTGCCAGACTTGCTATGCGCCAAGAATGGAACGAATTTAAACCGGAGGAAGTATACGCGACGCCGGGCGCGATGGCGCGGTTGAAAAAACTTTGCGAGCTTTAAAATCCGGGAAGATGGAAGTCAGGGTGCTGCCCGACAAGATATATGGGCTAATGCACGGCAAGGCTGGCGTTATCACTTATGCCGACGGCGGCAAGACATCTTTTCTCGGCAGCATAAACGAAACGAAAAGCGCGTTCACAACCAACTATGAAAGGAGAAGAGCCATATCCGACTGCTGAAAACGAGATGTGGAGAATTGTCCGTAATCCGTTCCCCTCAAAAAATGAGGATAATAAAAGCTTTGAAATTTTACGCGGCCAACTTGAGATTCCCGATGACGTGTATGTCATTTCGCAAAATCGCTATGACGGAATGACTCATCCACAAAAGGAAAGAATCAAGACACTTTATAAAGACGACGATTTCATAAAAAACCATAATCCGTATATCCGCGCAATAGTCCGGCGAACCCGCGATTTTTTGAAGAACACCATCAACTCCGATACGGGAGAACCGTACATTAGAAAAATACCGGCAATCCTGAGAGTTGAAAGAGACGAAGAGGCGCTTGAACTTAAAGGATACATGAGTCAAGCCGTTTACAAGAGATATACAGTTTATTCGGACAAATTCCCGACATTCTGGAAGACGTGTGGGTAGCCATCGCGCAAAAGGATGACGCCCGCGCGGAACTTGCAATCAATAAACTGCCACGGAGCAACCCGTTCCAATTGAAATACGAAGAAAAAATACCCGATTGCGGCGATTGGGAGAAATGCGCCGTAGTGCTCAATAAAAATGACAAACTTATAGAACTCTTAAAAGGATGGTAAATACACGTTCAAGATGGGCTTCTTGCGAAACTCGTTAAAAAATGAGATACTCAAATATAAGAGAGGAAAATATGAAATACGCAAAATAAACAGCTAAACGGCGAAGAAGTCATCTTGTAGCGAGGTGAGAAGTTATGAATTTATTTCTAAATGGAGCTACTTGGCTCAGAGCGGATTTTCATCTGCATACAAAGGCTGATAGAGAATTTATATATTCTGAAGATGAAGATTATTATTGCTCTAATTATGTCAATGCATTAGCCAACGCCAATGTTCGAGTCGGCATAATAACGAATCATAATAAATTTAATTTTGAAGAATTTAAGGCATTGCGAAAGACCGCTAAAAGTCAGGATATCTTCCTGCTGCCTGGAGTGGAGCTATCGGTAAATGAAGGTAGAAACGGCGTTCACGCGCTTGTTGTGTTTTCAGACGAATGGCTGGAGAATGGAAACGACAGAATATCTACATTTATTACATCTATGTTTCCGGAAAAAGCCGCAACGGAATATCAAAACGAAAACGGGCTAAGCGACAAAAACATCCTGCAAACAGTGGAAGAACTTGATAAAACTGGACGCGATTATTTCCTGATTTTTGCGCATGTTGAGGATGCAAAGGGACTATGGAAAGAAAGTAAACTTCATAATTGGGGAGAACCCCGCTATCATGCTGTCACGAAGCGGACTTTAGGCTTTCAACAAGTAAGGACGCGAGACGAGCAAGATAAAGTCAAACAATGGCTTGGCGCCCTCTACCCTGCCGAAGTAGAAGGTAGCAACCCGAAAAGCATTGACCAAATTGGGCAGAAAAGCCCATGCTATATCAAGCTTGGCGCGTACACCTTTGAAGCCGTTAAATTTGCATTGCTTGACCATGAAAACCGTTTACGTTTAGATGGCGCCCAAAATTACACGCATTCTCATATCAAGCAAATCAGTTTTGAAGGAGGGGCGCTCGCCGGACATACAATTCGTTTTTCACCGGAACTAAACGCGCTCATCGGTATTCGAGGCAGCGGCAAATCCTCTGTTCTTGAAGCTCTGCGATATGTTTTAGAAATTCCGATTGATGAAAAGGATAGCGAGCGTGAATATAAACAAAAATTAGTAGAGCGCGCGCTCGGTAGCGGAGGAAAAATCGTTCTTGATGTAATAAACAGTCATGGTCAGCAATATCAAATTCGGCGTATATGGAAAGAAAACGCCAATGTATTTATTGATGGAAAATTGCAACCCGGTGTTTCTATTCGTGAAACTGTATTAACTAAGCCTTTGTTCTTTGGACAAAAAGAGCTTGCCGCCGCCGGTAAAGGCTCGGAGAAGGATTTGATTGAAAAGTTGCTATACAGTAAGTGCGATGAAATCCGTCGTCAAATTGCTGAACAAAAAAGCAAGGTCACGGACGCGATTGACAGAATGTCCAAAGTAAACTATACCAGCGAACTCATTGAAGAACAAGCAAGAATTAAGCTGGATGCTGAACATCGCTTGGATTTTTATAAAAAACACAACTTGGAAGAGAAACTGCAAAAGCGTCTCGGCTTTGAAACAGATATTCGTAAAGCAGAAGAAGGTATTGCTTTAATTGAGGAATTCATTGCTGATGTCAGAGATTTATTGGCAAAACATGAAGATGAATTACGCAACTTTCCCGGATATTCTTCAACCGAAAACGCTGATTTTTTCAAGAAGTTTGATGACTGTTTTTCAAAAGCAGTTCAGAGTATCGACTCCATTAAAGCAGAATTGTTAAAAAGTGAAGTTATTCTGAGTTCACTGAAAAAAGAACAAGAAATACTTGTTTCCGCAAGAAATAGCTTGTCGGATGAATTTGCCGCTATCGAACGGTCACTGGCAGAAGTATTGAAAACTCAAGACGGACAGAATATCAGCACGGATGAATTCATAGCATCAAAAAAGAAGTTGGCGGCTGCGGAAACCGCTTTGGCAGCGCTGACAAGAATCAGTAATCAAAAAGCAGCGTTTCAAAACGAACTGAACGAGGAATTGCAAAAATTGAATGACCTTTGGCATAATGAATTTCAAATAGTTAATGCTGAACTGGAAGAAGTCACCAATAGAAATGCCGCGTTGCAGTTTTCTGTTGAATTCAAAGAGGACAAAAGCTCTTTCCTTGATTTTTTCCAAAATATTTTCAGAGGCAGCGGCGCGCGCGAAGCAACTTACAGGGACGTTGTAGAAAAATACCGCGACTTTATAGGAATTTACAGGGATTTTGAAAATGCTAAAAAAATATTTGGCAGTAACTCTGAAAAATTCGCCGATATGTTTAAACATAATCTTAAAACCTTGCTTACATATCAAACGCCAAACAAATTTACAATAGCGTACCGCGGAAAAGAACTCGCACATCATTCATTGGGACAGCGGGCATCGGCGTTAATTCTGTTTGTACTGGGTCAGGAGGAAAATGATGTCGTTATTATCGATCAGCCGGAAGACGACCTCGATAATCAGACAATTTACGATGAGATTATAAAATTGATTCGACTACGTAAACCCTCAGTCCAATTCATTTTCGCCACGCACAATCCGAATATTCCAGTGCTCGGAGATGCTGAACAGATACATGGCTGTTCTTTCGCAGACGGAAGAATTGACATAGAAAGCGGTGGGCTTGATGAGCCCATGCAACAAAAAAAGATTATTGACATAATGGAAGGCGGAAAAGAAGCGTTTGAGCGCCGGAAGGGGATTTATCAAGCATGGAAATCGTAGAGCTTTTAGATATTCTAAGTCGCGGAGAAGACAGTCGGCATCAATTTAAAAAGGATGTGACTAACTCCGACTCGTTGGCTTCAGACATGGTAGCTTTCAGTAACGGAGAAGGCGGAAAGATATTTATAGGAGTAATTGATGTTGGTTCAATTACCGGATTGACAAACGATGATATTCACCGTTTAAACCAACTCATCTCAAATGCTGCAAGCCAAGGCGTTAAGCCCGCTATCAATCCCGAGACGGAAAACGTGTTGACAGACAGAGGTCTCGTAATGATTGTAAGCATTCCTGAGGGAATCAACAAACCATATCAGGACAAAAATGGAGTATTCTGGGTAAAAAGCGGGGCAGACAAACGCCGTGCAACTTCACGGGAAGAAATCCAGCGAATGTTTCAAAGATCCAACCTGATTCATGCGGACGAGATTCCGATACAAGGGGTTACTGTCGCTGATTTGGATTTGGATTATTTCAGGGATTTCTTTCAAAGACGATTCGGTGAATCTTTGGATAATCAAAACCTGCCACTGCCAAAAATTCTGGAGAACATGAACCTGTTGAAAAATGGCTTATTAACTGTAAGCGGAACTCTGCTTTTTGCAAAAACGCCGCAATTCAAACTTCCTGCATTCATTGTTAAAGCAGGAGCGTTTGATTCCAACGAACTCAGCACATCCAGATACAATGACAGCCGCGATATAACAGGAAAAATGGCGGATGTTTTCCATCAAACTGTTGGCTTTATTGTTTCCAATCTCCATCATGTTCAAGGAGAGCAAGGTATAAACAGCGTGGGAATACCTGAGATCCCCTCAGAATCAATTGAAGAAATTGTTTCCAACGCTCTTATTCATCGCGACTATTTTATATCGGCGCCTGTGCGCGTGTTTGTTTTTTTGGACAGAGTGGAAATCATCAGCCCAGGACACCTGCCCAACAATTTAACCGTTGAAAACATAAAAAGCGGAAACTCCAACACAAGAAACCCAGTATTAGCGTCATTTGCAAACCATATACTTCCATATCGGGGTTTCGGTTCCGGCATCATCAGGGCTTTGGCAAAATACCCGCATATCGATTTTCGTGATGACAGGGAAGGGAATCTTTTTAAAGTGACGTTTAAAAGAAGTGTGAACACTGGAAAATAGAAGAATGACCTCTTTCATTAGCAATAATGAGCTGTGGACGCTGCCAAGATCGTTATTGCGTAAGTATCAATATTTAAATAAACAAGCCTCTTTCTCTATGTGAAGGTTGGTTCTCATCTCTCGTAAGCTGTTATCATTTCATCCGCGATGGCCTTTCGCCTGCACTCTTCGCATAGGGTCGTTTGCGCTACTCCTGTCTTTCTTGCTGCAAACGCCAACTCATCCAGCGTTCCAACCGGCTTTCCGCAATGTCGGCAGAGTTGCAAAGTAAATTTCCTGTTCCAAATCGCGCGGGAAGAATTATTTTCTTCTACTGATATAGCTCCCGTTGGACAAACGGCGGCGCAGGAGGCGCAACCTATACAATCAGCTGCGGGCTCGTCGTATGGAGTGGAAACTGTCTTTTCCACACCGCGGTTTACACTTGAAATTGCGCTTGCTCCAAGCGTTTCACAAGCGCTTACGCACAATCCGCAGAGGATACATTTTTCGTTCGCCTTCTGCGTTAAACGTTCGTAGAGCGGCGCGTCGTACATTTTGCACAACCGCGATATCTCTTCGCTTTCCGGCGCACTAGCGCGCAATAAAGCCAATATCATGCCTCTTTGACGTTTCACCCTGTCGCTGTCCGTGAAAACGCTGCATTCTTGTTCTACGGGATAAATACAGGCAGTGACAATATCTTTGCGATCACGCAAAGATACCTCCACGATGCAAACACGGCAACATCCCTGACCGGGCAGGCCGTCGTGATGGCAAAGCGTTGGGATAGAAAACCCGTTGCGGGAAGCTATATTTAAAAGATACTCTCCCGGAGAGCAGGTACATGCTTTTCCGTCTATCTCAATAATCATACGGCGAACCTCCTTTTTATCGCCCGCACCGCGCCGAAACGGCAAACTTCGCGGCAGGCGCCGCAGGCGACACAGGCGGCTTGATTTATGTTATGGGCTGATTTTACTTCACCGGTAACCGCGCCTGTCGGGCAAGCCCGTTTGCAGTTCGTGCAGCCGACGCAAACTGAAGCGTCTATTTCAAAAGCCGTCAACGCCGCACAAACACCGGCTGGACAATGCTTTTCCATAATATGCGCAATATATTCATCCCGGAAGTATCGAATGCCGGTCATCACAGGATTTGGCGCGCTTTTCCCCAGAGCGCAGAGAGACGCGCCAATCAGCGCTCGGCTTATCTCCTCCAGCAGTTCCAAGTCTCCCTCTTTTCCCCTACCCTCGCAAATATCCGTCAGTATCGCTAACATCTGCCGCAGTCCTTCCCGACACGGCGTACATTTTCCGCAGCTCTCCTCCGCCAGGAAATTGACGTAATACCGCGCGACTTCGACCATGCAGCTCCGGTCGTCCATGACTATCATGCCGCCTGACCCCATCATGGCGCCGTAATTAGTTAAAGAATCGAAATCAACAGGCAAGTCAAGCATCGCTTCAGGGATGCACCCGCCGGACGGGCCGCCGATTTGCACCGCTTTGAGCGGCCGCCCGTCGATAACGCCGCCGCCTATATTATTAACGAGATACCGCAAAGATACGCCCATTGGCACTTCGACGAGCCCGGAGCGCCTGACTTTTCCAACCAGCGCGAATACTTTTGTGCCTTTGCTGTTTTCAGCGCCTATCTTTGTAAAATTTTCGCCGCTGTTATTGATGATAATCGGTATATTGGCAAATGTCTCGACATTATTCAGCACGGTAGGTTGATTCCACAAGCCGCGCTGCGCCGAGCGGGCGTACTTGGCGCGAGGTTCGCCGACACGCCCCTCAATGGAGGCCATTAACGCGGTGCTTTCTCCGCAGATGAAAGCGCCGCCGCCCCGCACCACGCTGAGATTGAGCCTTTTTCCGCTGCCCATAATCGAACCGCCTAGAATCCCCGCTGACTCCGCGTCATGGATGGCCTTCTGCACATATTTCCGAGCAAGCACATATTCGTCGCGGATATACAAAAAGCCCTCCAGAGCGCCAATTGAGAGAGCGCAGATTATTATGCCTTCAAGCACGGAATGAGGGTCGCCTTCAAGGATTGAACGGTCCATAAACGCGCCGGGATCGCCCTCGTCGCCGTTGCAGATTACATACTTGGGCAAAGCTTCAAATCCCGCCGCCGTCCTCCATTTGCGCCCGGTTGGAAATCCGGCGCCGCCGCGCCCGCGTAAGCCGGAAGACTCAACTTCCCGGATGATGGCGTCCGGTGTCATGAAGAGAGCTTTCTTGAGCGCAGAGTAGCCTCCGCGCGCCAGATAATCGGACAGGTTCCCCGGGTCTATTTCGCCTATATTTCGCAGAACGGTTTTATGTTGAGACATGTAGAACGGGTTTTCCATTTGGCTCAGTACAGGCGTACCCTCGTCGTTCTTATAAAGCAGTTGTTCGACAGGTTTTTCGCCGATGCTGTTCACAATATCGCGGGCATTTTTCGGCTTTACTTTGTAGTACGAGATATCATCGGGCATTATTCTCACAATTGGCCCATTCTCACAAAAGCCATTACAGCCGGTCTGTTTAATAACAGTTTCCACAATGGCATGCGTTTTAGTTTCCGAAATAGCGCGGCGCAAGGCTTCGGCCACTTCCAAGCTGCCGTTGGCTATGCAACCCGTCCCGCAACATACCAAAACGGTACGATTCATGGTTTGGCCTCATTTCGCAACGCCTCGAATATTGCGGATAGTGATTCTATCTTTACTTGTCCGTAATATTTTCCATCCACTGTCATCACAGGCGCCAAGGCGCAAGAACCCATGCAATTTACCAACTCCATTGAAAACATCCCATCTTCGGTCGTTTCACCCGGCGCTATGCCAAAGATGCGTTTAATGCCGCCGACAAGGTTCACGGCGCCCCGTATATGGCAGGCGGCGCCGTTACAAACTTTTATTATGTGAACACCTTTAGGTTTCAGGCTTAGCGATTTATAGAAGGTAGCCATGGAGAATAATTCCGCCACCGGGCGGCTTATATACTCCGCCAGCGCTTCCAGCCCTTCACGGGGAACATAATTATATTGCCGCTGCATATCCTGCATCACGGCAAGAGCGTACCTTCGATCTTTCGGGTATGCTTCCAGCAAAGAACTGAATTCCTGTGGCATTATTTCCATGAGCATTCTTCCTTCAAAATAAATTTCCGCCGACGCAAATTTGTTATTATCCGCCGGCGACCATCGGGAAAATGGATACGGCGTCGGCCTCATCCAATGGCGTATCCTTTCCTTTGAGGTGCAAGATGTTCCGACCGTTCACCAAGATAATAGCGTCGTCGCTAATTTTGCCGCCATCGGGCGTGAATAACTTAACACGTATGGCGGCGCCATAACGTTCTCCAAGGCTCGTCAGCAACTCCCACACATCGTGCGGAACAGGAATATCCTCTTCATTGCAGCGGGTTATCTCCCTGTACGTTGCGAAGAACTTCAACTTCATGCATCAATGCCGAGTTCTACGTTCTTTTCCGGCGTGGGGACGCCGTCCGAGTCCCAACCGCGTACTTTATAGTATTCATCCAGCATGACATAAAGTTCGGCGACCTTACCGGCAGCAGGGCCGCCGGGCAGTTTTTCACGCAAAAGCCGCGGCGGAAGCGTGTCTTTTTCAACTCCAGCGGCAATATTGAAATGCTTCTCAAGGTTCCATACGCGCTCGCCTTTAAGCAATATCTCGTCGTCCGTTTCGTCCGTGCCTACCGCTTCGCGGTACTGAGCGGCTATTTCCTGAAGCCCGAGGCCGAAAGTTGTGAACAGGCAAATCCCTGTTGAATCTATAAGCGCAGTGAGATCTTGGAACAGTTTCAGCAAACCTGCCTTGCCTTCAGTCACGAATGGATCGACTTTTATTGGCACGCCAAGAATCTCAGGCGACGTCAAATAGCCGCGCACATGACAAGCGCCGCGGTTTGACGTCGCGTACTCAAGAGCCATGCCTTGAATGGCGCGTCCGTCATAAGCGGGCATTTCCTGCTTCTTTACGCTCATTGAGAGTTCGGGATGTCCGTATTTTTCAGCTAAACGATACGAGCCCAGCGCAAGTATTTTTCCGAAGCCCTCAAACCTGCCTACTGCTTCGGTAAGCTTTACTATAGCGTGAGGGTCACCGAAGCGCAGTGGAAATCCTATATCCGACTCGGGTATGGCGCCCATTTCGTACAGTTCCATTGCGCAAGCTATAGTTGCCCCCATGGTTATGGGGTCGATACCGTGTTCGTTGCACAAGAAATTAGCCTTGCATATAGCCGCAAGATCGGACACGCCGCAGTCCGCGCCGTATGCCCATCCAGCTTCGTACTCGGGACCTTCGCCGGAACTCTTAAAAGGGCCGTCAGGCACGCGGGTAACGCGCGCGCAGTCGATGGAACAAGCGAAACAACCTTTATTTTTCACAAGATATTTTTCCGCTAATGACTCTCCTCCGGTTTCGTTTGCTTCGGGGAAATATGCGCCGTCGCGCCAGTTACGGGTGGGAAGAGCTCCGCTTTCGTTGATAATGTTGACTAAAACTTGGGTGCCAAGCGCAGCAAGCCCAGAGCCTCCGACAGGATGGGCTTTGAGCGTTTTACGAGCGTTCGTGAGGGCGTCAAGGAATTTTTCAGGCCGCGCTACGGTAACCGCTCCTGTTCCGCGAACTGCCACAGCCTTAAGCTTTTTAGAGCCCATGACGGCGCCAAGCCCTCCGCGGCCAGCTGCGCGGTGCTTATCGTTTAGCACTCCGCTGAACAGGCATCCATTCTCAGCGGGAACCCCAATGCAGGAGATTTTGAAAGACGAGCCGCATTCTTCCTTCAGAAGATCGGTAGTCTCAAAGACACTTTTTCCCCAAAGCGCTGACGCGTCCCGAAGTTCTACCACGTCGTCCTTTATGTACAAATAGACAGGCGATTCACTGGCGTTCTCGAAGATTATTCCGTCGTATCCGGCGTATTTAAGCTCCGGGCCGAAATAGCCGCCCGAGTTGGCTGCGCCTATTGTTCCTGTCAGCGGAGATTTTGCCACGACCTCGAACCTTCCTCCTGACGTAGCCGCCGTACCCGTAAGGGGACCGGTCATATATATAAGCTTGTTACCGGCTGACAGCGGTTCGACTTTCGGATCCACTTCATCGCAGAAATATTTTGTACCAAGTCCCCGCGCGCCGACATAATCGTGGGCATCCTTAATGTTGAGAGGCTCTTTTACTACTGTTTTTGCCGCGAGATCAACCCTTAATATTGTTCCTACCCAGGCATTCATGATAACTCCTCCTGTCCAAATACATCTTTAAAGTGCTCTGCCACTGCTTTTTTACGGTCTGGGCTCTCAGTGGGGTCAACGAACTGAATGGCGCCGGATGGGCAAAACTCCGCACACTTCGGGGAACCTCCGCAAAGGTCGCACTTGAAGACCTTTTTTGTGGCAGGCGAAAAACTTATGTTACCTAACGGACAAGCGCTTACGCACATTTTGCAGACGATGCACTTATCCTTATTTATAACGACAGCTCCCTGTCCGTCGCGGGAGATTGCCTCCACAGGACAGACTTTGAGGCAACAGGCTTCTTCGCACTGCATACACATTATTGGCGCCGAAGTCATGGCTGCTTCGTAATCAAAGACAGTCACCGAAGAAAGACTAGGGATGAACTTTTTTGTGTGCTCAAAGGAGCACATAAGTTCACAGGTTCGGCACGATACGCATTTTTCAGGCTTAATGATGAATTGCTTACTCATAATTTATCCCCGCATAAGAATTCACGTGGGAATACACCACCTTTCAATATTTTGAATCGGCAAATATGAAAACACAACAGCTTTAATTCCAACACTGCTCTGATAATATTATAACTTAAGCCTCTGGGAAATTACAGCAAGTTAATTGTCGTAAATTCTGAGTGATTACATCCGATAATAATGAAGAAACAAAATGATGACTTAGGTGCGATGTTATATTTTACGAAATAAGTATTCTATTCATTTTGTTTTATTAGTGAAAAATATTGACAAAATCAGTCCATTATGTGATAGAATTGTGCCATGAAAGGAGATACAAAATGTTTTTAACCAGAGAGTGCGATTATGCGATTCGAGTGGTACGGGACCTTGCGAATCAAGAAATGAAACCCGTAAAAACTATTTGCGAACGTGAGCAAATTCCACATCCATTTGCTTATAAAATTTTAAAAAAACTTGAGCACGCTGGTATTGTCAATTCTTTTCGCGGTGCAGTTGGAGGTTATCAGCTTGCGAAGGAACCGAAAAATATAACTCTATTCGATATTGTCAGCGCCGTAGACGATAAATTATTATTAAATGAATGTTTACAGGATGGGTATGTGTGCGCGCGTTATGTAAACGGGAAATTCTGCAGCGTTCACCGGGAACTTACGCGTATTCAGAAAGTTCTTGAAAAATCTCTCTCTGAAAAGACTTTGGAAGACATTATGTAAGAATTAATAATAAATCACAGCGACTGCCACAACGCTGATATGGGTACGGCGTAAGCGCTGTCGCTAAATGGCGAAACGGCGCCGCCCGTGTAGAGCACTACCCTAATGAAAGGCTTGTCAAGTTCCATGTTGTTTTTGAACCACTTTAGATGTTTAAAATCTTCGCTTTTAACGGTACGACCTGTTTTTACCTCAATTCCAAAGACACATTCCAGGGTTTTCACAATCAAATCTATTTTCCTTTGCTTGGCGTCCCGATAGTGAAATATTTCCCATTGCCGATGGAGATCGGTAATAGCGGCAATCTGGTTATAAACGAAAGTTTCGATAAGCTTACCGGATTTGTCATTGTCGTCCATGATTTTATCACGTTCATAATTTAATAATATTTGTGGGTTTTTTCTTTCGTTCAATCTCACTCTGCTTCGTGTAGGAAATGTTGGATATCTCCGCCTCTGGGAATAGGAAATCCAGACGATCACTGGTGATTGAAAGAATCACGGTTCCAGATTGTATAAATTTTTTCATAATATATTCAAAGCAAATCGCAGGATGTGATAAAATAAAATTGTATAAGCGTTTTCAAACACGAGCCTCAGCAACTGCGGTAAACATTATTATCAGAATTATCAAACGTAGATAGGCAAGTGCTAGTAAATGGCATTTGAGGCGCAGTTTAATGACGATAGGAAGTGTACTGTGATGGAAAAAACGAGAGAGAATGCCCGGTTGGAAGCGCAAGGAATGGATGTGGACGAACTGAACTTTGCGGTTTTTTGCGTCGAAAATATTGCAGAACACCTGAATCTGAACGGTAGCGAAGTATATAGGCTGCTCTCCGAAGATAGCGATATTCTTGATGGTTATGTCATACCAAATTATGATGCACTTCATACTCAAGATAAGGAATATATCGTGAATGACATAATTGAGTATATGTGCGAAAAAGGACTTATAAAGTGATTTTATATCACGGCTCCTACGTATCCATAGAAAAACCTGATATTTCTTATTCCCGCAACAATGTTGACTTCGGCAGAGGATTCTACACTACGCCACTTCGGGAACAGGCAATCAGCTGGGCTGCTAGATTCAAACACAGGAAAAAACAAAGCGTCGTTTCGACCTACGAGCTTAATGACGTAGCAATGAGAAAGAACGCATCCATTATTGAATTTGACGTATATTCTGAAGAATGGCTTGAATTTATAATTTCATGCAGACGCAGTAAAAACATTGGTACGTTTGATGTAGTAATAGGCGGCGTTGCAAACGACAAAGTATTCGATACAATTGAAGCGTTTATTAATGGATTTTATGATAAAACACAGGCTATTCAACGCTTAAAATACGAAAAGCCCAACTTGCAGTATTGTTTCAGAAGTCAATCTGTGATAGATGCTTATTTGAAATATATCGCAAACGAGGTGTTAAAGTGATTGCCAATAAATATCTTTTGCAACATAAATATATAAGGGTGATTGAAAACTTTACCGGGCGAACCGGGCTTTCGCTGAGAGAATCAATGGATTTGTTCTATAAATCCTTTACTTATACAGAAATGAGCAAAGGAATTTCCGATATGCATTGTCGCAGCGACGAATATCTGGCAGAGGAACTGTGTCATGAAATGAACGGCGAATGAAGCTACGGGGATCTGGGAAAAACAGCATTAAATCCAAATTGCTATGGCGACTCAACCGGGAGTTCTCCTCCGGGAGAGTCGCTCCAGTATTCAATTAGGTCAGTTTCAATATCAAATCTAATTCTACTTCCTGTCTTTTATCAAAGCTTCATAACTCCTATCATACTTAGCTTCAGCAGACGCGGAAAAGAAGCAGGCCGGGAATTCTCCGCTCCTGCGGTGCATCGACACGCACTCACAACATTTTCCATGCTTGGAACAATTATATGTACATGGGCAAGTATCTTTTTTCATATTTTCACACTGCAATTTGAATACTCCTCCTGAAAGAACATCTTCGTTTTAGTATGTGCTTTTGATTTTGTTTTTAGCTCCACACTCCTAACTCCTAACTTCACACTGCTTTTTGAACTTCACACTTCCAACAGTTTATCTCTAGCCGCCCTTGCCGCTTCAATTATTTTCGCTTTGTCGCACGCCGGGTAATTGCCATTTTTATAGATCCATTTGCCCGCAACCATCGTACCTTCGACGTCCTCCGAGCACCCCGCGTATACTATAAAACACGCCAGATTGCCCTCGTTTACTCCCACATAATGCGGCGCGTCCAGGTCAACAAGCACGAGGTCGGCCACCCAGCCTTCGCGCAGCATCCCCTTATTTGTGAAGCCAAGGGAAAGAGCTCCTTCATAAGTCGCCATTCTAAGTACATCGGAAGCTTTCCCCAAAAGCGGGTCACGGAAAACTCCCTTCTGCGTCAATGCAGCGCTGCGCATCTCCTGCCACATATCGAGGCGGTTGTTGCTGGAAGCCCCGTCAGTGCCGAGAGAGACGGCAACTCCTGCGTCAAGCCATTTATCCAATGGGAAAATACCGCTGCCAAGCTTAAGATTACTGCCCGGGCAATGCGCAATAGTCACATTTGAAAAATCAAGCCTATTATCATTTGCTGGAAGCGCCCATTCGGGATTCATCCAGACTCCATGCGCAAACAGAACATGAGTTAATTCAAGCATTCCGGAATCCTTGAGCCAATCCTCCGTGGACATTTTAAGCTCATCTTTGAAGTAGCCAACTTCCCACTCAGTTTCAAGGAGATGGATGTGAAGCCCCATATTCCTTTCTTTCGCTATTGAGACTATTTTCTTAAGGTAATCAAGAGGAACGGTGTATGGAGCGTGAGGGCCAAGCTGAACGGTTATCAGCCCTTCCCGACCGTGCCATTTTTCGGCAAGCGCAAGCCCCTCCTCAAGCCGCTTGTCATCGTTCATCATAAGCCCGCGGCACAAGCCCGCCCGTATTCCCATTGAAACAGCCGCTTCAGCTACCTGCTCCATCTCAAAATACATATCGGCAAAACAAGTAGTACCCGTCCGCGCCATTTCAAGAAGGGCAAGTTCCGTTCCCGCATGGATAATTTGCGGCGTAAGCTTTGCTTCGACAGGCCATATTCTCTCCTTGAGCCACTCCATGAGCGGTAGCTCCTCACCTAACCCGCGAAGCAACGACATAGCCGCGTGAGTATGTCCGTTCACAAACCCCGGAAGAATGGCTTTCCTGCCGTTCCCCTCAACTACTTTGTCCGCCTGCGGACAAGGCGCGTCACTTTTCAAAATCGATTCTATCCGCCCTTTTGAGACAAGAACATGCCCCGAAAGCGCGCACTCCATTCCTCCGTCTAAAATCATTACATCCTTAAATAGAGTTGACATGTTTATTACCCTCTTCTATGTTATTTTTGGAGTTCAATTATTACACTTTCTTAAGTATTATAATTCAAAATGGTGTGAAGTTTGTTAGGAGTTAGAAGTTAGAAGTTAGAAGTTAGGATTTACCACTGTTCACTGTTCACTGTTTACTATTCACTATTCACTATTCACTACTAACTTCTTACTCCTCAGAGATAGAAGTGATTAGTTGAGAGTTGGGGGGGTTGACTGAAGTATTCTGCTTTTGTCTTTTAACTCCTCACTACTAACTCCTAACTCCTAACTATTTTCTCCTACTTACCTTTTCAGTGAACCGTTCAACATCAACTATCACACGTGTATGCTCACCGCTTCCGATTTCTCCGGCGTTATCGCTTGCTGTCACGGTAAACTCAATCTTGCGCCCTGAAATTTGCTTAATAGTTGCACTCGCCTCAATTTCTGCGCCAAGTGGGCTCGCAGCTTTATGCGATACATTGATTTCTGTCCCGACTGACGTTTCTCCAGGCTCCAGACAATCCTCAAGGCAAAGGCAAGCGGCGCACTCCATAAGCGCAATCATCATCGGAGTTGCGTACACTTTAAGGCTTCCGCTGCCAACCGCTTTTGCGGTATTGCTGTCGCTCACCGAGTCTCTTGCAGTTACGTTTTTACCGAGAGTCAGTTTTGATTCAATCATTATGTTCATTCCTTTCAACTGTTCTAACCCAATGTTCCAGTTAAATATGCTTTACAAAAGTCTCAATGAATTATTAACTATATGCTCCTGCGCGTTACGCCCATAAAGATTAATTTCTACTTGTTCACCGCGAATAAACCGCTCTTCACTGTTTATGCCAAGTTCTCTTCCCTTCTCTGTGGGAATTTTGACGCTTTTATCATTTCGGGCAACAGTCGTTATATACCCTTCGGCAATAAGCCAACTGTTTACTCGTTGTCCGCTTATTTTTTTATAACCGTTCTCAATTAAAACACAATTTATCCTATCGGCAACCATATTTACCGTTACAGGTTCGTCCGTGATTTCAACCGTTGCGGGGTCAAATCCCTTGGACGGCCCTGACGGCATTTCTTCTAAGTTGTTATCGCGCAAAAAATTCACAATCGCATCCATAAACTGCTTGCCGTACCGTTCCGCCTTTGCCTGACCGACGCCCGATACGGACAAAAGAGACTCCGGCGTCGTCGGGGTCTTAATACACATATCGGTCAGCGTGCTGTCATGAAAAATAACGTAAGCAGGCAGGTTTTGCTCGTTTGCGATTCTGCGCCTCAGGTCGCGCAACACGTCAAATAAACGCCTATCAACTTTTACAGCTTTACGTTCTTCGTGCTTGGCGACAGAAATCTCCTTTTCTTTGGGCAGCTTCATATGCACCGCGCCGCTACCGCGTAAAACCTCGTTCGCGCGTTCCCCAAGCCTTATTACGGGATACTCGTCATCGGTTTTGACGAGATAGCCGGAGAGAATCAGATGATTTGTAATAGCTCGCAGCTGCTGTTCTGATTGTTCGCAAATGCCGTAAGTGGACAGCTTATCAAACCCCAAACGAAGCACTCTCTCATTTTTACTTCCGCGAAGCGTATCAATAACCATACTCACCCCATACCGCTCTTTCATACGATAAACGCAGGACAGAGTTTTTTGCGCGCTGACGGTTACATCGACTGTCTCGAAATTTGTTTTGCAGCTGCCGCAATTGTTGCAATTCGGCGGCGGGACTTCACCGAAATATTTCAAAATGTATCCGCGCAGGCAATCGTTTGTCGAGCAATAAAACGTCATCTCGCGCAACCGCCTGCGGTCGCGCTCCAGAATCTGTTCTCTCGTGGATTCATCACCGGGCTCTTCATTATTATTAGAGTTCTCAATCAGCCATAAATTCGTCCTCACATCCTGTCCGCTGTACAGTAAAACACAGTCAGCGGGTTCGCCGTCGCGGCCGGCGCGGCCGGCTTCCTGATAATAACTCTCAACGTCCTTTGGCATATTGTAGTGTACTACAAAAGCAACATTCGATTTATCAATTCCCATTCCGAAAGCGTTTGTAGCCACCATGATTTGAATGCGGTCATAAAGAAAATCGTCCTGACTGCTGCGGCGTTCGTCGTCGGGAAGACCTGCATGATAGCGTGATGCCTTATACCTATTTTGTATTAACCTCTCGCAAACTTCCTCCACCGTCGCGCGGGTTGAGCAATAGACTATACCGCTTTTCTCTTTTTTGCTTTTTAAAAATTCGGAGAGCGCTCCAAATTTATCTTTTGGCTTCTGAACTTCAAGATACAAATTTGGACGATCAAAGCCTGTTACCATAACAGTAGGTTTTTCAAGCAACAATAAACTCACGATATCCTCGCGCACTTTTGGCGTCGCCGTAGCAGTAAACGCCGAGATTACGGGGCGGCTACTCAGTGCTGCAATAAACTCCGGTATTCTTGAGTAGCTTGGACGAAAATCATGCCCCCATTGGGATATACAGTGAGCCTCGTCAACCGTCAGCATTGAAATATCGGCTCCTTGCGCGAAAGAAAGAAAGTCGCTTGTCAAAAGCCTTTCCGGCGCTATGTAAATCAATTTATAAGCGCCCGCGCGTGCTCTTTGCAATACCAGATGAATTTGTTTTTCCGTAAGGGAAGAATTGATATACGCCGCCGCCACGCCTGCCTGAATAAGCGCGTTTACCTGATCCTTCATAAGTGAAATGAGCGGCGAAACTATAAGAGTCACGCCGCCCATCATTAACGCCGGAATCTGAAAGCATATTGACTTCCCCGCTCCGGTCGGCATTATACCGAGCACATCTTTACTTTGCAGTAAGTCATTTATCAATTGTTCCTGCCCGCTGCGAAAAGCGTCGTAACCGTAATACTGCCTGAGAATTGCCAAAGCGTCCATATAATACTCTCCCTATATAATGTTATTTCTCATTATATATCCATTAAAACAACTTATTAGAATTAGTCCCTTTCCTCCCTATAAAACGGTACTCCCAGGGACGCGGGGGCGCCGGCCTTGATGCCGTTACCCTTGCGGATTGATATGACAACAAGAACAAAGAGTGTAATAACATATGGCATAGCCAGAAGTATAGCCATTGGAACAGACGTCCCAGTCGCCTGAAGTCTTAGCTGAAGCGCTTCTATTCCTCCGAAGAGATACGCTCCAAGCGCCGCCTGTATGGGATTCCAAATTGCGAATATCACCATTGCCACAGCTATCCATCCTCGTCCAGCAGTCATAGTTTCCGCCCAAAACTTGTTGTATACAATTGACATGTACGCGCCGCCGACAGCAACTATCCCTGCGCCAACAACCGTATATAAATACTTTATTCTCACAACTGGTAATCCCATAGCGTCGGCGGCGTGAGGGTTATCTCCGACCGCCCTAAGATTTAACCCGGGCCGCGTTGAGTTCAGGAAAAAGAACATAACGGCTACTAGAATATATGATAAATAAACTAGTGCGTCCTGCGAGAAAATTACCTGGCCTATTATCGGGATATCGGAAAGTATCGGAATGTTCCAGTTTTGTAATCCTTGAATCGCGACTCCAAAATAATTTCTTCCGAGCAAAGAGCTCAACCCCGTACCGAACATTGTCAGCGCAAGCCCGCACACCACCTGATTTCCATTTAGGGAAATGCAAAGAAAGGCGTGTATGAGCCCCATTAAGCAACCAACGATGAAAGCAGCCGCAAAGCCAATCCATGGATTGCCGGAAGTCAAGGAAACGACAAACCCGCTGAACGCTCCCATAAGCATAATGCCCTCAAGGCCAAGGTTAAGTATGCCAACCTTTTCAGTCAATATTTCGCCAAGCGTAGCGTAGAGAATCGGAGTTCCGCTCCTTACTGCAGCGGCAAGTATCATGCTGACCGTGTCCATTATTTATCTGTCCTCCAAGTGAACTTCAAACGGTAATTTCTGAAAAAATCTCCTCCAAGAACAAAGAACAACACAAGCCCCTGCAAGATCTCCACAGTGGAGAGAGTTAACCCCAATTCGATTTGAAGAGCTTCTCCGCCAACAAGCAGAGCTCCGAAAAGCACCGACGCAAGAAGTATCACGAAAGGTTGAAGGTGAGAAAGCCATGCGACAATTATCGCGGTATAACCATATTTTGCGGCAAAGCTCGCTTGAAGCCTCCCATGCAAGCCTGTAACTTCTGTCATGCCCGTAAGCCCTCCGATGGCACCCGAAATGAACATGACGACGAGCACGTTTTTCATATAGCTCATCCCGGAATAACGAGCAGCCTTGGGATTTTCTCCTATTACCCTTATCTCATATCCAAGCCGCGTTTTACTCAAAATGTACCACGCGGCAAACGCCAAAAATACAGCAAGGATAATTCCCACATGGACACGGGAGCCGAAAAGCTGAGGCAAACGCGCGGAAGGAGGAAAGCGCGTCGTTATAGGAAAACCAAGCGAGCTCGGGTCTCGCCACGGGCCATAAACAAAATACTCCAAAATCCTTATGGCAATATAATTTAGCATGAGGGTAGAAATAATCTCATTGACATTCCATTTTGACCTCAAAAATCCGGCTATCATTGCCCACAGGCCGCCCGCCATAATTGCGAAAGCAGCCGCCGTACACAACATGTAAAATTGATTATCAGAATGACAGTACCTTACCGCCGCTACAGCCGCAAGCGCACCCATAAACGCCTGGCCTTCCACCCCGATATTCCATATGAGCATGGAAAAACATAACATTACGGCAAAAGACGATATCGCTATCGGAGTGGCTTTCACTATGGTCTCGCTAAATTCGTAGCTCCCGCCAAAAGCCGCTTTGATAATCCTGCAGTAAGCGTCCAAAGGAGAAATTCCCTGCGTCCCCAACAGCGCTGCGCCTCCGATAAGAGCCATAAAGAGCGAGGCTATCGGGATAACGTAATTCATCCATTTAGAAGCGTCAATTCTTTTTTCTACCCTTAACATCATAATACCTCAGAAATATGAGTTCCCGCCATCATGAGCCCAATCTTTTCAATAGGCATGGATTTTGGGTCTGCTATTATTCCCATAAATTCCCCTTTGAAAATTATAGCCAGCCTGTCGCTTAACGCTAAAAGTTCCTCAATATCTTCAGATATTAAAAGCACTGCCGTACCTGTTTCCGATGCGGAAATTATTCTTTCCCTTATGTAGCGCGTAGCCGAAACGTCAAGCCCCCATGTCGGATGCATGACTATCAATACTTCCGGACTGTTTGAAAGCTCTCTTCCCAGCATAAGCTTTTGAAGATTACCTCCAGACAGATTTTTAACCGCAGTATTAACCGAAGGGGTACTGACATTAAACTGTTCTATTATGGATTTTGCTTGATTCCCAGCTTCTTTCCAATTGATTGAATTTCCGCTTGAAATTGGAGGTATCCAATAATCAGTTAATATCGAATTACTTTTCACGTCAAGCGCAGTGACCATCCCTGTGCTTCTTCTATCCGCAGGTATATAGTGAACTCCGCAATCCATAAGCGCTCGCGCAGAAGCATTTGTTAAATCCTTTTCGTTGATTTTTACGTAACCGGAAACAGCGACACGCAGCCCATATATCGCTTCGCATAATTCCAGCTGTCCGTTGCCCGCCACTCCTGCAACCCCAAATATCTCGCTTTTTCTTATACGGAACGAGATATTCTTGAGCGCCGCGCCGCCTCTGTCGTTGGAGGCGCAAATGCTGTTCACGTCAAACACAACTTTCCCCAAATCCCTCTTTGGCTTATTAATATCAAATGAGACTTTGCGCCCCATCATCATCTCCGATAAAAGCTCCTGAGAGGTATCCGGAGATTTAGTGTTTACCGTCCCCGCCGTCTCCCCTTTTCTAAGCACTGTGACCCGGTCCGTTTCGTTCATGACTTCGTTCATTTTATGAGATATGAAGATTACACTATGCCCAAGCGCGGTCATATTTCGTATCGTTACGAATAATTCTTTTGATTCTTGCGGGGTGAGAACTGCCGTGGGCTCGTCGAGTATTAGCACCTTAGCATTTCGGTAAAGCATCTGGAGAACGGCGGCTCTCTGCTGTTCCCCTATCGAAAGCTGCCAAACATTCGATAATGGATTCACTTTTAGATTATATTTTTCACTTAACTCCGCTATTTTTTTTATTATTTGCTTTTTAGGAAGGACAAACGGCATTTTCATGCCAAGGATCATATTCTCCCAAACAGTTTGCGTCTCGACCAGCATGAAGTGCTGATGCACCATTCCAACTCCGGATAATATGGCGTCGCTTGGCGACCTGAAAACACGCTTTACGCCATCAATGTAAATTTCACCGCTGTCTGGGTGATAAAGCCCATAAAGTATATTCATCAAAGTAGACTTCCCCGCCCCGTTCTCGCCAAGCAACGCATGAACTTCACCGTATTCCACGCTGAAGTCAACGTTGCTGTTCGCAACAACGCCGGAAAACCTTTTTGTGATGCGTTTCATCTCAACAAGCGGCAAAGATACTCCTCCAATCAAAACAAAAACTAAAGGTATATATTTACGTATTTATATAACAAACTCACATTGTAAGCAACCATTCCTCAGCAATCCTGTCAAGCTGTTCTCTGATTCTTGCAAAATCTTTATCTAGGTCAAGCGTCTTAACGCTTATTCTATTTCCGTCCATAAGGTAGCTGTTGTCCGGCGTAATCTCTTCGTCTGTTTTTGCATAAAGTAAAACACCGCTTACATCTCCAGAATGACGAATGTCTTTGTTCTTTACATAAGTAAATATCTGATATAGATTACTTGAATGGATGGAGTGACTGTTATACAAACTGTTAGTTTGCATTGTGCTATTATAGTATTTTGTATCAATAATCAGAAATTTTCCTTCACATTCAAGCGTAATGTCCGATTTCATTTTTGGGAGCAAATTAACCATACCATCATCAGTATTCCAGTTAATGCAAGACGCTGATGCTTTATAGCTCGGGTAGTTTTTTCGATAATATTCAAGTACAAATCTTTCAAAAAGCCTGTGCAAATGGTCGTCTTTAAACTGTGAAAGTTTTCTTGCTCCTTCCTGAGTCGTTGGCAATAGTGCTTTAACCACAAGATAACAAATATTTATCAGCATTCTATAAGTCGAGTTGTTGCTATTATACTTAATTCCCGACCACTGGATATTATACGGATTTAAAGTGCCAACGTCATGAAAATAAAGCATAATCTTCTTTAATGCTTTCTTTTGTTCTTGTCCTACTTTATCTGAATGGATAAGTATCAACGCAATCGTTTTCAAGATTTGATTTACATATGCGTTTTCTGAAAACTCATCAAATTCGCAAATAGGCCTCCTCTTATGGATAGTTTGTTCATT